>Ga0302326_10001088_pt1 | contig 71152 bp, 59 predicted proteins | sample Palsa_T0_3_FD_202264 | JGI IMG/M metagenome (GOLD analysis project Ga0302326, IMG submission 202264) | Peat permafrost microbial communities from Stordalen Mire near Abisko, Sweden - Palsa_T0_3 | ecosystem: Environmental > Terrestrial > Soil > Palsa > Peat permafrost | place: Sweden: Abisko... | reverse complement strand
GCGGGTGTATCGGCCTTTTTGATTTCACCATCGAGCGGCGCTTCCGCAAGGTCGGGCCCGCTCTGTACGGATCCGAGGTCGAGCGCCGGCGGCGGCCCCGCGTTGGCATCGCTCACATCCTGATTGCCCGCACCGCCAGAGTCGCTCATCGCTTCGGTGCCGGAACTGTTCGCATCCGCGCCAGAACCGTCGCTCGACGCGGGCGGGGCTGGCGACATTTGCGATTCCGCGGGCGCATTCGAAGCCTGCCCGGTGGTGAGACTGGCCGTATGCACGTTTCCGGCGGACGTCGCCGAAGCCTCGCTGGCTGGCGCCGGGGCGATCGCCTTATCGGGATTGGGTTCGGCGGCAGACGGTCGAATGGGCTGTCCCTTCGGCGGTGGAGCGGGTGAATTAGGCAATGCACCCGGCGGAGGAACGGAAGGATTCGAGCCATCTGCCGGATTGCTCGCCGGTGCAGGAGTGCCTTCGGCGGGCACCTGTTCCCAATCTTCAGACGGCCCCGGATTCTCGTCGGGTTCCGCAGTCGCGCCGGTGGCCGAATTTCCAGGATTCTCCGCCGAGGGCACACTCTCCTCATCGAGATGCGCAAGAATCAGCGACGGTGCCGCAATTCTCGAATATGCCGCCGCAGCCGGAATGGCCGACGTCGCTATCACCTGGGCTGCTGATGCGATGGCGCCGTGCGCAGGACTCGGCGCGAAAGCGAGAATTACCGCGAGCGCAAAGATCGGGCCTTGGGAAAATGCTGGTCGCTTTGAACTGGCAGTCTTCATCATAAAACGGACGCGCATGGCGCCAACTATGGTAGCACCACGGTCAATCGTTGGGCGATGCCGTATTATCCGGCTCTGCTTCCCAATTCGCGTCTGCGGACGGAGTCGCGGCGGCATCGGGAGCCGGTGTGCCGCCGGGGTTCGTGCTCGATGCGGTGGCCGGAGTCACGGCTCCCGCGGGGGTATGGAACGGGCAGGTCTGCCTCGGCGCCATATCCTTGGGAAACACGCCCTCCATAGTTACCGGGCAATAAGGTCCGGCCAGGTATCCGGTCGAAGGATCGACGTTGGCAATAACGACCCCCGGCGGGACGCCGAAGTCGAGCACCGGTCGCGGCGCCGTGGCCGCCTTCATAAATGCCGTCCACGCCGGCAGCGAGGCCTCGGCGCCGGTAAGCCCCAGCGCCTCTTTCTGATCGAAGCCGGTCCATACGACAGTCAGCAGGTTAGGCGTAAAGCCGGCAAACCACGCATCCATCCCATCGTTGGTGGTGCCGGTCTTGCCCGCGGCTGGGCGCGTGAAACCGAGCTTGCGCGCCGCTTCACCGGTGCCGTGGTTGATGACCTGCTGGAGCATGAAGTCCATCGTATAGGCAAGATCGGACGAGAGCACCTGCGTTGCCGCGAGTTCGTGGCCTTCGATGACCTGATTCTGTTGATCGACCACCGCAGTGACCGCATAGGGCGGCACTTCAAGCCCCTCATTGGCGAGGATCGCGTAGGCCTTGGCGATCTGCATCGGCTCAACCTCGATGCCGCCGAGTATAATTGACGGATATGGCGGCAGGTCACCGAAGCCGAGCTTCGCGGCCATCGCGCGCACGCGATCCAGCCCGATCGCATTGGCGACGCGCGAGGTCGCCGAATTCAGTGATTCCTCGAGAGCGAATTCCAGCGTGACGCGACCGAAGTAACGATTCTTGAAGTTCTTGGGCGTCCAACTGGTCTCGCCAATCTGCCATGTGAAGGGAGTGTCCTCGACGTAAGTCGTGGGCAGAAAATGTTCCGGGCCGCCCTCGAAGGTCTCTTCCAGCGCCGCCAGGTAGGTGACGGGCTTGAAGGCGGATCCCGGCTGGCGTTTGGATTGCGTGACCCGGTTGAACTGCGATTCTCGGTAATCGCGGCCCCCGGTCATCGCGCGAATCTTCCCGGTCTGTGGCTCGATTGCGACCAGGCACGACTGCAACTCCTCGCTCTTTTCCTTGCGCCGCAGTGAGGAATGCAGTGTCGTCAGCCGATCGAGGTTATCGGTTACCGCTTTGTCGCTCTCCCGCTGCATATGCACGTCCAGGGTGGTGAAGATGCGCAGGCCTTCGCCCGTCAGGACGGTCGGCGGATAGCGTTCGGCCAGTTCATGCTTCACGTAATCGACAAAATACGGCGCGTCGTTGGTCTCGTTGAACGGCTCGCGAGCGCGAAACGGCTCGGTCACGGCGACGTCGTAGGCGGCCTTGCTGATGTAGCCCTCCTGCAGCATCGAGGACAGCACCTCGTTGCGCCGTTCGCGGGCCGCGTCGGGATGGCGCATCGGATTGTAACGGTTGGGTGATCGGATCATCCCGGCGATCGTCGCCATCTCGGCGATGGTCAGATCGCGAGGCTCCTTTGAGAAGAAGAATTCCGAGGCCTCCCAGATGCCGTAGATACCCTCCTGCCCGCGCTGCCCCAGGTAGATATCGTTGATGTAGTTCTCCAGAATCTCGTCCTTCGAGTACTGCCGCTCGGCGATATAAGCCATCAGCGCTTCGGTGACCTTACGATGCCAGTCGCGCTTGCTGGTCAGGAAAAAGTTCTTCATTAACTGCTGGGTCAGCGTCGATCCGCCCTGCACGAGATGACCCGAACTGAAATCGATCCAGCCGGCCTTGAGCGTGCGCATCAGGTCGATCCCGTGATGTTCGTAAAAGCGATGGTCCTCGGCGGCAAGGATCGCGTCCACGAAACCGGGCGGGATCTCGGTCAGCGGAACCAGGCGGCGCTGCTGCCAGTCGCCCTGGAAAATGGCCCCGAGCAGCTCAGGCTCAAGCTCGATTGAATAGACCGGTTCGTGCGACCCGCCATCTTCTATCGCGATCAAGGTACTGTCGGACGCTATCTTGAGCTCGACCAACTCGCCCATGAACTCCTTGAACGGATACGGGAAGCTGTGCAGAAAGATTAGCAGCCGCCCATGCTTCTGATCGTAGAAATACATGCCGCGCGAGTCCACCTGGTCGGCGCTATCGACCCGATGATAGTTGAGCCGCGCGATGCGCTCGAAGAAGCCGATATCGCTAAGCCGCTGGCCCGGGTACAAAGTCACCGAGTCCGAATAGATCCGCGACGGAATTGTCCAGCGCTTGCCGGAAAAACGCTCGATGACCTCCTGCTGAAGACCATTGTAGTAACCGACGAAGGAATAGATCGCCGGGCCGACCGCAAACAGCGCGATCCCGCAGATCACCAGCAGGCCTATCGTTATCGGTCGCTTCAAGCGCATCGGCTACAACCGGTCGGAACCACGCTCAACCACGTTCGCGCAGCGTGATGAAGATGGTTCCGCGGTCGCGCTTGACCAGCAGCAGCGTGATCTTTTCGCCCGCGGCCCGATCGAGCGCGCGACGCCATCCGTCCAGATTCTTCACCGGGCGCCGATCCACCTCCATGATTATATCGTGGGGCCGTAATCCTGCCGCCGCCCCGGGGCCGCCCGGATCGACCTCCGCCACGATCACGCCAGCCGTTTCGTCAAGGTCGAGTTGACGAGCGAGCGCCTTGTCTATTTTCTCAACCGTCAGTCCTAATGAAGGCCGCGGGACGCCGCCGGCATCTGCTGACGCCAGTTGTTCCTCGTGCGACACGCCGATCACGATTGGTATTCTGCGCGCCGTACGATCACGAATCACCGTAAGCATCGCGCTATGGCCGATGGGCACGCCGCCAACCATCAGCGGCAGTTCCTGCGAGTCCCTGATCTCGTGTTGATCGAACTCGACGATGATATCGCCGGGCCGCAATCCCGCAGTTCGGGCCGGACTGTTGTCGATCATCTGTTCCACGAGAGCACCGTGCGGCGCGCTCATACCCGCAGCTCGCGCCTGCGCTTCCGTGACCGGCTGAATATATACCCCGAGCCAGCCGCGCACGACACTGCCGCGGCTGCGCAACTGCGGCAATTCTTCCTTGATCAGATTGACCGGAACCGCGAAGCCAATCCCCATGCTCGACCCGGTACGCGTGTAGATCGCGGAATTCACGCCAACCACCGTCCCGCGCTGATCGATCAGCGGGCCGCCCGAGTTTCCTGGATTTATCGACGCGTCGGTCTGGATGTAATCGTCGTAGTTGCCCGGGATGAAACGGCCCTTCGCGCTGACGATGCCCGCGGTCACCGAATGGTCGAAGCCAAACGGGTTGCCGATCGCGATTACCCACGCGCCGACCCGCAAGCCGTCCGAATCGCCAAGCGGCGCGATCGGCAATTGTCCGGCCGCGTCAATCTTGATCAGGGCGATGTCGGTCTTGTCATCGCGGCCGATCACGCGAGCCTTGAATTCCCGCCCGTCCTGCAGCGTGACCTGGATCGCCTGGCCGTCCTCGACGACGTGTTCATTGGTCAGGATGAAGCCGTCCTTGTTGATGATGAATCCGGATCCGAGGCTCTGCGGATGTGACGGATCTTCGTTTTCAAACGGCTGTCCGAAGTCATCGCCGGAGTTATCGCCGCCTTCCGGCGAATCGCCGACCTTGGGCAGGCTTTTTTGCGTGGTTGATACGTTGACGACCGCGGGCGACAGCCGGGCAGCGAGGTCAACGAAGTCCGGTAACGACTCGGCCTTGCGCGGCGCCTGGCCGCTTGGGATTTCGGTCCACAACGGGTCGGCGATCGCGGATTTGGCTGCCAGCGCTAATCCCGCCAAGGCTGCCGCGACCCATAACCGTCCTCGCGATTGGTGCCTGCGCCACATCGAGATGCTTCGAACGGAGAGTGCGCGCGGTCCACGGTTCAGCGCGCCGTTCGTGCCCGTTCAACATATTTCATGCGCAATTCGTAGAGAATCGCATCGATCAATTGCCCTTCCTCGCGATCGAGGTTGCCCCGCGTCTTCTGCTGGAGCATCCCGACGATATCGATGAGTTGCTGCGCCGCCACCAGGTCCTGCTCCGGGCGGCCGGTCTGCGGATCGGGGATGTCGCCGAGATGCATCAGGGCCTGCGTCGAGAGGCTCACAAGGAAGTTACCGAAGGTTATCTCGGGCGTGTCACCGTGCGCGTGCCCGTAATGGTCGTGAGGTTCATCACCGTGATGGTGGAGATGATCGTGCGGATGTTCGTGCTCACCAGCGTGATGGTCGTGATGTTCGCCGTGATCATGATCATGGTCGCCGTGCGCGCCCGCGTCGCGAGCGTCATCGGTCGAGGGCGCCGCGTCCTTGGCGGTCGCCGGTGGCGGCTCTGACGCTGCTTTCTCTTCCGCACCCTCGCGAAATTCGGGCTTGAGGTCGCCCTCCGCCGAGAATCGGCGGCGATCGTCAACCTTGAAGGCTTTGGGTTTTTCTTCTTCGTGTTCCATCGTCAGTTACCCGCTATGCGCCATCTGCTCGAGGCGGCGGATCCGCTCTTCAATCGGCGGATGGGTCGAAAAGAGCCGGCTCAATCCGCCTGCGCTCAAAGGATTTACGATAAACATATGGGCGGTGGCCTGCGAGGCGTCCATCGGCATCCGTTCGTTGGCCGACTCCAGTTTGCGCAGCGCGTTGGCCAGCAACAGCGGATTGTGCGTCAGATGGGCACCGCTGGCGTCGGCCTGGTATTCACGCGTGCGCGAGATCGCGAGTTGGATCATCGTCGCGGCCAGCGGCGCAAGGATCGCCATCGCCAGCAGCTCGATCATCCCGCCACCGCGATTGTTGTCGTCGCGTCCACCGAAGCCGCCGAAAATCGCACCCCAGCGCGCCATCGTGCCGATCATCATCACGACACCGGCAAGAGTCGCCGCCACCGAGCTGATCAGGATGTCGCGATTCAGCACATGCGAAAGCTCATGCCCGATTACGCCCTTGAGTTCCTCGCGCGTGCAGATCCGCATGATCCCGCGCGTCACCGCGACTGCCGCATGCTTGGGGTTGCGGCCGGTGGCAAACGCGTTCGGCGTATCGCTATCGATCATGTACAGCTTGGGCATCGGTATATTCGCCGAATTCGCCAATTCGTTGACGATCGAGTAAAGCTCCGGCGCGTTGCTCGCGTCGAGCGGCTGGGCTCCGTACGCCTTCAGGACCATCTTGTCGGAGAACCAGTAGCTGAAAAAGTTCATGCCGATCGCGAAGACAAACGCGATTTCGAGGCCGCCCCGGCCGCCCAGCATCCCGCCAATCAACATTATGAGACCGGTCAGCGCCGCCAGCAGGACCGTGGTTTTGAACATGCTTGACATGGTTGTCTCTCAGTTATTCCGCCCGTTGGAACAGCGATGCTCGCGTGCTCGCGAATTCCAGTTAACGTTTCCTATTCAGACCGGTGCGTTCTGTCTTCGCAACCTTTCAGTACAGTACCTCTCGGTACCCTCATTAGATCAACGAAGCGATTCGCGGTCTATTCATTTAGCATTGTAACCATTGCGCGCCCCACAGACACCCCAACCGCAGGTCATTCGGTTATTTTCCGTCAATCATCTTCAACATCGTCGCCATTGCCTCAGTCAGTGTGATGGCGCTCAAAGGATCGCGCTGGAGGACCCTAGTGCGTCCCAGCGGACGCCATCGTTCCGGGTCGGTCGGACCGAAGAGGACCAGGCCGGGAGCGCCGGCGGCCGCCGCCAGATGCGACACGCCCGAGTCGTTGCCGATGAAGCATCGGGAAAGGCTCGCCAATGCTGCAACTTCAGCCAATTCAAGCTGCGATAGCACCGTTATCCCGGCCGCATTGAAGCTCGGTTCGAGCCCGGATTCGGCCGGTCCCAGAATCACCAGCGGGCGGATTCGCTGGGTCATCATCGCTGCCGGGGACAGCATCGTTGCTATAGATACGAAGTTCTCAACCGGCCAGTTCTTCGCCTTACTGCCGCTGCCGGGCAGTATCAGCATGAAATTGCCCGCGGCAAGGCCGAGACCGGCGAGGCGATCCTCGGCAAGGTCAAGCTCTTCGGGATAAAGGTCGAACGAGCAGTTCAGCGCTGCTAACGCTTCGATTTCTGAGGTTTTCGTGCCGTTTTCAGGTTCAGCGTCGTTTTCGGTGCCGTTTTCGCGCAGATAGCCGGCCGCGACGTGACCCGCGCCGGTCGGGCGGAAGGGATAGAAGCTCGCGCGGCCGCCGGTGGCGGCGGTGAGCGCGGTGCAAAAATGCGCGTCATCGGAGGCAAAGAACGAATAGACGTGCGCAAAAGACCCGAAAAACGCGCGCGCTTCTTTCTCTATTTGCCCCGAACGGGCGGCGAACAACTGCGCGACCTCGCGCCGGTCGATCGAGTGCCCTCGCGAAAGTGCACATGAATGTCGGTGGCCTAAATCCAGTAGGTCACCTTTGGCGTCGCCTTCCCTATGTCCATGAGGAAAGCCAAGCCGGCCCGTCGCGAAGCGCGCCAGTTCCGCCCGCGCCATCAGTTCGACGGGCGCGCCAGGATGCTGCCGCGCGATCGCCCGCAGCGCCGGAATCACGCAGATCAGGTCGCCCAGCGCTCCCGGGAAAATGACCAGGATCGGTCCCGACGGCGCAGGTCCGGAGGATTTCGAACCATCGAGGGTGGCTGACGGCATCGGTATCAGTCTAGCATCGCGAGTATGCCGATTCCCCGCCGATGCATTTTTCGCAACCGTAATCGGGCTGTCATTGCCCTCGGCGGTCGCATGATCGGCGCGAAAATGGCTACAATCGCTGCATGCCGATCAGCGTCGCACGCTCACCATTGGAGCTCATTGGCCATACGCCAGTGGTCCGTCTCAACCGCATCCCCGGCGAGGACGACGCCGAGATCTGGGCCAAGCTCGAAAACTACAATCCCGGCGGCAGCGTCAAGGATCGCATCTGCCTCGCGATGATCGAGCGGGCCGAGCGCGACGGCCGGATCAAGCCCGGCGACACGATCGTGGAGCCCACTTCGGGCAACACCGGTATCGGGCTCGCGCTGGTCTGCGCGGTCAAGGGCTACAAGCTAACGCTCACCATGCCCGACACCATGAGCGAGGAGCGGCGGTCGCTGCTGGCGGCCTATGGCGCAACGCTCGTCCTGACGCCCGACACCCGCGGCATGCATGGGGCGATCGCCAAGGCCGAGGAGCTGGTACGCAACAATCCCGGCTACTTCATGCCGCAGCAGTTCAGCAATCCTGCCAACCCGGAAGTGCATTACCAGACCACAGGACCGGAACTGATCGAGCAGCTCGACCATATCGACGCGTTCGTGGCTGGCGTAGGCACCGGCGGCACGATCAGCGGCACCGGGCGCTATCTGCGGGAGAAACTGCCCAACCGGCCGCTGATTGTCGCGGTCGAGCCGAAGAATTCGCCGGTGCTTGAAGGCGGCGACCCGGGCTTCCACAAGATCCAGGGTATCGGCGCGGGCTTTATTCCGGCCAACCTCGACACCACCGTTTACGATGAAGTGATCCCGGTCAGCGACGAGGACGCCACCGCCTTCTCGCGGCGGATCGCCCGCGAAGAAGGTCTGCTGGTGGGAATTTCCTCAGGAGCCAACTGTTACGCCGCGCTGCAGATTGCGAAACGGATTGGCAAGGGGAAAGTCGTGGTCGTGGTCTTCTGCGATACCGGCGAGCGCTATTTGACGACCGACCTCTTCCAGGCGGAAGGTATCTAGCGGGCGGGTTGTTGACGTCGCCGCGGCTGGCGCAATTGAACGAGCGATCTGCGACCATGCAACTGTCATTTCTTGGGCCTGACGTTCGGGATTCAATTCGCTCAACCGCAAAACTCTGAATGGGTATGATGGATTCACTCGAAGCCAAGCTCGAACATCTGCGCGAGATATTTCGCCCGATGGCGTCCGTGATGGTCGCCTTTTCGGGCGGCGTCGATTCAACCTTCGTGCTCAAGGTCGCCCATGAGACGATCGGCGACCGCGTGCTCGCATTGACCACCACGTCGCCGACGATGCCCGACGACGACCGTATCTCGGCGCTCGAAATGGCCGAGCTGATCGGCGCGCGCCACCTCGTGGTCGAATCCAACGAACTGGAGATTCCGGGCTACGCGCGCAACCCGATCGATCGCTGCTACCTATGCAAGCACAACCTGTTCACCGTATGCGAAGCGAAGGCCGCCGAGCTGCAAATCGACGACATCGTTGACGGACTCAATCTTGACGATCTCGCGGACTATCGGCCGGGTATCAAGGCCGCATCGGAGAAGCGCGTGCGGCATCCGCTGGTCGAGGCCGAGATGAGCAAAGCGGACATCCGGGAGTTGTCGCGGGCGATGGGCCTGCCGACCTGGGATCGGCCCGCCTCACCGTGCCTGTCGTCGCGCTTTCCCTACGGAACTCAAATCACCCCGGAAGGATTGCGCCAGGTCGAGGAGGGCGAGCGGCTTTTGCATTCGATGGGCTTTCGCGTCGCGCGCGTGCGGTTTCACGGGGAGGTAGCGCGGCTCGAAGTCGAAGGCAGCGAGATTGCGCGGCTACTCGAGCCAGTGACCCGCGCACGCGTCGATAGCGAGTTGAAGCGGCTTGGCTTCCGCTTCGTGACCGTCGATCTAAAGGGCTTTCGATCGGGCTCCCTCAACGAAGGCCTTCCCGCCGCTTCGGTTCAGGCCGCAACTTCTAGCTAATCGGTTGAGCACCAGCTCCGGCCGAATGGGTCAGCAAGGGCCCGAATTTCGTCAGCGGACTCGCCTGGATTTGGCCACCGATTCATTGGGCGATGCGCACGGCGGAGATGCCGGGGTGCACTTCGGTGAGCGCCGGCGGAAAGGGCTTCCCCTTCAGGTAGTGGTCGAGGAACGCGAGCGTATAGTCCATGATCGCCTGGTGATAGGTCGATCGTAAATCCGTCCACGCCATGTGTCCGGCGCCATCGAGTTCGATGTAGTACTTCGGCGGTCGCGTCTGGTCGTAAACGCCGCCGGTCTTGGCGACGAACGGCGTGATGCCGGAATCGAGCGTGCCGCCCTGGTACATCACCGGGACACCGAGGTCATCCAACTTGCCGCGTTGCAGGTACGGGGTGCTGTACGGCGAGAGGCCGACTACCGCCTTGACGCGCGGGTCCTTCCAGGTCGGCCACGCGCCGCTCAAACCGAGCACGGTATAGCCGCCGAGCGAATGCCCTACGAGGCCGAGTTCGTCCCAGTCGAACGGTGGCACGCCGTAGGCCGGATCGGCCTTCAGAGCGTCGATGAGCTGTTCGATGTCCTGCCGGCGATCGGCATAGGTCGCGCCGCTCCAGCCTTCCGGTTGCGCAAAAGGGACCACCGGCTTCTGCAGTAGGGCGCGCAGATTCCCGCACGCGGCGTCGCGATGGTCGGGGGCAAAGACCGCGTAACCGTCTTCCGCGAGCGCCTGCATGAGGAATGTCGATTGCGTGTTACATCCATGAAAGCCGTGCGAGAAGACGATCACCGGCCAGGGACCGGGCGTGGTTTTCGGCGGCGTCCATACTGCGACGTCCAGTCCCGCGATGGTGAGTTTCTGCGGCGGAACGGCGCCTTCTGCAGCAAAGCTGAAAAGCGTCCTCGACAGGATGATCACGACGGTTATCGCGCCCATCCGCAGCGCTGCTGCCCGATGCCGGAATCGCGTGATTCGCCGCCTCTCGGCGAGACTTCGGCGCAAGCGTGATACCTCACGTGTGAGACGATTCATCCGTTCTCTAAAGGACATAGTGGCCGAAGTAGTGAAGAGTCGTTGAAGTTGAATCGGGAAACCGCGAACGTTCGGCCGATGCAATCTTTGGAATCCGAGGCCCGCGCGGCATCGTCAGCGAGGCAATTCCAGCGCCTTATCGATCGCATCGGTGTCAGACCCAACGCCCAGTCGCCGCAGCGGCAGCCAGTTCCGCGAGATAGAGGTCGTCCGGGGTAGTAATCTTGAAATTCAGTGCCGATCCATCGACGATTTCGACCCGCACGCCAAGATCCTCGACCAGGTTGCTGTCATCAGTGGTGACAATTCGATCGGTTACCGCCCGCTGATGCGCCTGAATCAGTAGCTTGCGGCGATAGGCTTGTGGAGTCTGCGCCTGCCATAGATTGGCGCGGGTAACCGTCCCCACGATAGTGCGACCGCCGTTGCGGGTATCTCCTGAATCCTCGCCGACGCGTTTGAGCGTATCGGCAACCGGTATCGCCGCGATTGCACCGCCGCATCGTTGCGCAGCAGCTAGCGCAGCCTCGAACATCGCGGGAGTCGCAAAGGGGCGCGCGGCGTCATGAACAAGGATCATCTCGGCTTCGGCGCTGGTGAGTTCGAGCGCAATCCTTACCGAATCCTGGCGTTCGGCACCGCCCGGCGTCAGCTTGACCGGGATTTCCAGGCCGATTTCCCTAATCAGGACGCGCGCCTGCGACTGCATCCCTTCCGGAATTGTGACAACTGCTTCTTCGATGGCCGAAACCGCGGCGATAGTACGCAGAGAGTATGCAAGCAGCGGCCGTCCGCATAGCTCGACGAAGGCTTTCGGACGATTGAATCCAAGCCGCGTACCGCTGCCGGCAGCTACGATAATTGCGGAGGCTTTCATCGGCGAATGTCTAAGTTAGTCAAGGACAAGCGAGAATTCATTGGCAGGCGGAATCGCAACTACCAGAGAATAGGTGGGGAGCAGGCAAGAAAAAAGGGCCAAGCAGGGCATTTACCCTCACGCTTGACCCCTGAAAGCCGGGAATTTCAAGCTTCAGCTTCGCGGCCCTAATTGGCGAAGATGGTCTTGAGTTCCTCCATGATCTTCTCCTCGGGATGCGCTTTGGCGATGGAGAGTTCCTTGACCAGAAGACTGCGCGCCGTATCGAGCATCTTGCGCTCGCCGAAGGAGAGTTCCTTGTCACCCTTAAGCACCAGCAGGTCGCGCAGGACCTTGGCAATTTCCAGCGGCGAGCCGGTTTTGATCTTTTCCGTGTATTCCCGATAGCGGCGGTTCCAGGTTTGCGAATCACCTTCTACCTTACGTGTGCGAAGGATTTTGTAAATTTTTGTTACGGTTTCCTTTCCGATCACCCGCCGCAAGCCCACCGCCTCAACGTTTTCGGTCGGAATCATGATGGTCATCTTCTCGGTGCCGAGAATCCGCAGCATATAAAATCGACGCTCGGTGCCGGAAATCACCTTGCTCTGAATGTCCTCGATAACCGCGACTCCATGGGCAGGGTAAACGACCTTCTCACCCTTTTTGAACGACAGATTCATTTGTGATGGCGTTTCGTTACGAGCCTCCAATTTCGGAGCGAGGCGACCGCTGAGAGACGCTAGCGCTTCCGATTAGCCCGAACTGTTTAGCAATTATTACACAAATTTAGCCACTTTGTAACCCCCTGAGGTGGTCTAAAATCGCAGAACGTCGTTTGTTATATGTCCTTGAATAGCTACGAGGCCTTCAATTCCATCACGATTGCGTCCTCGCCGGCACCGTAGTAGTTGCGTCTCAAACGTCGTTCTGCAAAACCCAGCTTGCGATAAAGGCTACGCGCCGCCACGTTGGATCGCCTGACCTCGAGCGTGACCACCTTCGCGTTCCGGGTCCTCGCTTCGGCCAGCGCGTCGCTCATCAATCGGTTGGCGATACCCGTTCGGCGCATCTGCGGATGCACTGCGACGTTCAGAATGTGGCATTCGTCGGCAACCAGCCAGCGGCATAGGAAGCCGACCAAACGGCCGCCCCGATCGTCCCCTATAACGGCTACGATAAGGCGAGAGAATGGCAGCGACAACTCGCGCTCGAACGAATCGAGGCTCCAGGGGCTATCGAAAGCCAGACGCTCGATTTCGATAATTCCGCGGAGATCGCGCGCGGTCGCATCGCGAATTTTCATGGGCGTCGCAAGTTTGTCGGGAACCTTGATAGCCGGCTTTGGCGCACTGGAATGAGCGCGTTCAATTCTGCGCAAGTCTGGCGGCATGATGGAACCATAAGGCGGGCTCGCAAGCCCTGGCGAGTCATCCGCAGATCAGCTTATAGCGATGGCGACCCAGCAGCGCAGGCCGGAAACAGCTGCGACGGGAATTTTCACTTCCGTTTGATCGTAATCGCTGATTCTTTTTGATGTCAACCCCGGCATGCGCGCAACTGCCCGGCGGGCATCCGCCGGCGGGAACGCGCTTGCTTCATACAAATTCATTTGTCACTATGGGCAGGTTTTCCAAAGCCTGCCTTATACCTGAATAATCATAGCTGTCGGGTGCGGTTGCCGGGCTGGAATAAGAGGGAGGAGCCTACGAATGAAGAATCTTGCGAAGTCGATTGCGATCGTGCTGATGGTCTCTTTGGTCGCGGCCTGTTCAAATGGCGCGCAAATCACGGCGGCAAAAGAAAAAGCCCAGTCTGACGCGAGCACCGCCGGATCCGCGGCGCAGTCCGCCGAAGCGGCGTCGCAGCAGGCGCAGACCGCAGCCCAGCAAGCCGATGCCGGTGCGAGTGCAGCGGCGGATTCCGCTCGCCGCGCAGACGACGCGGTAGCCCGTCTCGAAGCCGCATTCTCGAGTTCGGTTACGAAGTAAATTTAGCCGAAGTAAATCCAGCGATTAATAATTGGGTGCGGTGGGCGGCGTGAGCGCTTCCCGCCGCACCTGCGTCTCGGGGCCGTCGTGCGTCGGTATGCAGGGGCCCGAGCGGAGCGAAGTGCCCGCGGATCGAGACCCCGTTCGTTTCACGGTCTCTTGAGTGTCAGCCGGCAGCGAACGCGCGGCGAGCGCTTTTGGGCGACTCGCACTTCTAATTTTTTGAGGGAGCCGCAGTGGCAGCCGGCGAGGAGCCTTGCGCGGCGTCCGCCTGGAGTTCATTGCGGGCGCGTTCGGTAGCGAGATCGTCATGCCCGACCTTCTGCTCGAGATCGCGGAATGCGCCCAACGAGAGGCCTTCTTTGGCGGCAGCCTGTTCGACGCTCAGGCTGCGATTGCGCTGCATGTCCTTATAAACTGCGACGTATTTTTCGATTTGGTCGGACGAAACCTCGGTGTCCTCATCGCTGTCGCCGTCTTGCGCTAATGCGCCGGCGAGTCGCAGATGCGCCGCGAACGCTGTCGGCGCTGAATGCGTCGCAGCCAGGGCGGTAGTAATCGGCATGCCGAAACTCAGGGCCGTCACGACTACGGCAGTCAGAAAATTTCGTACGAGCGAGGGCCGATGGTAACTGGACGGATTGTGCATAGGGCTCCGCAGTTCATCCTGACATTTGGCGGGATGCCCGAAAAGAGCGGCAGTGCTATTGCATTCCGGCGCTCGATGCTTATGTTCTAGGCGGCTTACCCGCGGGAGCCTGCTCTCCGGGCGCGAGCCTAACGTCAAAATTCTTGGATGGAGATACCGCTCAATGCCAGCGAAGGTGGTTGAACTTCACGAACGCGCGCGCGCCGGAATCGTCAAAGGCGCGACCCTGGTGGCCGAGGCAGCCCGCGTCACGCTCGGACCCAAAGGCCGCAACGTCCTGATCGAAAAAAGCTTTGGCGCGCCGGTCGTAACCAAGGACGGCGTGACCGTGGTCAGGGAAATCGAATTCGAAGATCGCTTCGAGAATATCGGCGCGAAGATCATTCGCGAGGTCGCGCAGAAGACCAACGACATCGCCGGCGATGGGACGACCACTGCGACGCTCCTCGCGCGCGCGATTATCCGCGAGGGAATCAAGCTCCTCGCCGCCGGGATTCCCGCGATGGAACTCAAGCGCGGAATCGATTTAGCGGTGAAAGCCGCGGTGGCCTCGATCAAGGATATGGCGCGCCCGGTCAAGGACCATACGCGGATGGAGCAGGTCGCCACGATCGCATCGAACGGCGACACTAGTATCGGCAAGATCCTCGCGGACGCGATGGAGAAGGTCGGCCACGAGGGCGTCATCACGGTGGAAGAGGCGCGCGGCCTCGACACGACGCTCGATCTGGTCGAGGGCATGCGGTTCGATCGCGGCTACCTGTCGCCCTACTTCATCACCAATCCCGATCGGTTGACAGTCGAGTTGGAAGAACCCTTGATCCTGTTTCACGAGAAGAAGATCTCGAATCTCCGCGAGTTGGTTCCGCTGCTTGAACGCGTGGTCCAGTCGGGCCGGCCGCTGATGATTATCGCGGAAGATGTCGAGAATGAAGCGTTGGCGACGCTGGTGGTCAACAAGCTACGCGGCACCTTGAAGGTGACGGCAGTGAAGGCCCCGGGCTTCGGCGATCGGCGCAAGGAAAGCATGCAGGACATGGCGATCCTGACCGGCGGCGAAGTGATCGCGGAAGAGCTGGGCGGCAAGCTCGAAAACGTACAGATCAATCAGCTCGGCAAATGCCGCCGCATAATTATCGACAAGGACAACACCACCATCGTCGGTGGCTCGGGCAAAAAGGGCGACATCAAGGGGCGCATCGAATTGATTCGCGCCCAAATCGCGGACACGACCTCAGACTACGATCGCGAGAAACTGCAGGAGCGGCTGGCGAAATTGACCGGCGGAGTAGCGGTGATTCGCGTCGGGGCCGCCACCGAGGTCGAACTCAAGGAAAAGAAGATGCGCGTGGACGACGCCGTCCATGCGGTCCGAGCAGCAGCCGAAGAGGGTATCGTCCCCGGCGGCGGCGTCGCACTGGTCCGCGCAATCAAGGCGGTCAAGGCTCTCGATCTGAGTGAGGAGCGCAAAGCAGGCGCGGAAATCGTCGAGCGCGCGATGTCCGAACCGCTTAAGCAGATTGTTTTCAACGCCGGCCTCGAACCCGCGGTGGTCTTCAACAAGGTGGTTGAAGGCAAGGGCGACTATGGCTACAACGCCGCCACTGATGAGTACGAGGACATGGTGAAGGCGGGTGTAATCGATCCGGCAAAGGTAGTGCGGATCGCGCTCGAGAACGCTGCGAGTGCCGCCTCCCTGCTACTGACTACCGAGGCTGCCATCTGTGAGTTGCCGAAGAAGCCCGCGGCTGCGCCTGCGATGCCTCACGGCGGCGGCATGGGTGGGATGGGAGGAATGGGTGGCATGGGCGGTATGGGAGGAATGGGCGGCATGGGTGGTATGGGCGGTATGGATGACTTCGGCGGCGGCGACGATTTCTAGTCGAACCGCGCATACGGTACTCGTAGCCTGATTTGAGGAATAAGGACAGTTACAAACTCGCAAGGTACTTCAACCACTGTTGAAAACTAATTGCGAGGCTGTCCATCATAAGATAAGCTAAAAAGCTAAGCATCGGTTTTGAAAGAAAATTGGGTGTAGGTGCGGGCTCGATTCGCGAAAGGCGCGATTACTGCCCCGAGAATTCAAGGAGGAAAAGGATGGAAGGGTCGATCACTAAATCTTCTAAGCTGGTAGGACTGGCGGGGGCATTGTTAGCGCTTTCGTTAATGGCGGGCTGCGGCCCGAACCAGGACGTCGTAGCAGCGCAGTCAGCGGCGCAGCAGGCCGATCAGGCCGCGTCGCGCGCTGAGGCGGCTAGCCAGACGGCACAGCAGGCGGCGGCTTCGGCCCAGGCCTCTGCGAGCAAGGTGGAACAGTCTGCGGCGGACGCAAAGGCGGCGGCTGACCGCGCCGAAGCGATTGCGGCGAAGACCGATACCAGCGGCGGCGCCCCCGTGCACCACCATTGGCATCGCCACGTGCATCACCATGCTGCAGCAGCCGCTGCTCCGGCGGATACCAGCGCTCCTGAACCGGCACCGGCCTCGTCTTAATCACGACTCGAAACTGATGATCACGAAAAGGGGCGTCCCGATTGGGATGCCCCTTTTTATTTGTCTCTCACTCAGTGCGTCGTCGCTCACTATCAGTGACTGACTCTGACTTACTTTCCAAACCCAAACGATTTCACTAAATCACCCGCGCCAATAGCGGTTCACCTCGCGGAAGCAATATAACTGGCGGGAGTTATTCTGGCGTCCGGGTTAATAGGTGGCAGCGCCGGTACGGGTCAGCTAGCAGTCTGGAAAGTCACAACAACCTTCAGTGACTCAGGCTTTTGCGCCTGCTCGTAGGCCTGATTGATTTGGGCGAGTGGAAACTGATGAGTGACCAGTTCGCGCGCATTGATCACACCGCTGCGTACTAAGTCGAGCGCCTCGCGCGTGTCGTCTGGACCGCACGAGTAGCTGGGAACAAGCCGGGTCTCGTTGAAGTAGAGATCGTAGGGCTTTACGAGCATCTCCTCGTCGGGCGGCGTCGCGGTAAATTGAACGACTGTCGCGCCTTTGCCGGCCGCTGCGATACCGGTAGTTATCGCTCGCGAACTGCCCGGACCTACTATCACAACATCGGCCATCGCGCCCTGAGTTATATCCCGCACCTGATCGACGAGGTTGTCGCCCGACACCAGCAATCCGTAGTCCGCACCAAGATCGCGCGAGCGCTGAGCGCGGCTTTCAAAGAGGTCTGCGCCTATGACCACGCCTGCACCCAGGTTGCGCGCGAGCTTCACGTGCATCATGCCCATGATGCCAAGTCCGATAATGAGGACCGATTCTCCGGGCTTGAGACCCGATCGCCGCAGCGACTTGACCACGCACGCGGCCGGCTCGACCAGTACGCCGTCGTTATCGGAGACGTCCCCGGGCAGTTTGAGCGTGTCGCGCTGATTTGCCGCGCTGACCAGGAAATACTCGGCCATGCCACCCGGAGTCAGATTGGTCGCCCGCCAGGTGGGGCATTGCACGTACTCGCCGCGCCGGCACGCGGAGCATTGGAAGCACGGCGCATGATGATGCACGAAGACCCGTTCGCCAGGTCTGAAGTCGCTCACTCCGGCGCCGACTTCCTCGACCACGCCGACCGGTTCGTGACCAAGCACCAGCGGCGCCTTGCGACGGATATACCAGGGCATGATGTCACCCGAGCAGATGCCGCAGGCGCTCACCCGCACCAGCATATCGGTGGAACCCACCTCGGGGCGCGCGCTCTGTTCGACCCGTATATCTCCGAAATCGTAAAGCCGTGCGACTTGCATTGCCACGCAAGAACTTTGTGTTCCGCGGGCGCGGTTGTCAACTCATCCCCCGCCGCCGGCGAACCGTTCTCGTACAGTGCGGACGCATCAACACGCAGTGCCGCCATCGATCCAAATAGTCGCGAGCCGTGTTAAGATCGGCCATGCCGTTGCCAGTATGTCCGCCGATAGCCGCCGACATGATCGCCGAAGTTGGCGATCGGATCGTCTTCATCGAACGGAAGAATTTCCCGCCGGGATGGGCGTTTCCGGGCGGCTTCGTCGAAATTGGCGAGACCGTCGAGCAGGCTGCGGTGCGCGAGGCGCTCGAGGAGACCTCGCTGCACGTCGAACCGCGGGCCTTGCTGGGAGTCTATTCGCGGCCGGATCGCGACCCGCGCGGGCAGACCATCAGTGTGGTGTATATCGGTCGCGCGAGCGGCACGCCCAAGGCTCGCGACGATGCGAAGGAAATCGGACTCTTCACGCTGGACGCCCCGCCCGCGCCGCTCGCCTTCGACCATGCGGAGATCCTGCGCGACTACCTGCACTTCCTGCATACTGGAGAATTCCCCGCGCCATGGCGCAAGTAAGCTGCGCTAATTACCGAGGGCTGGGGTTCAAGTCGGGACCACCCTGATATACCATGCAAGGGGAGCCTTCGATCGACAAGGCAGCTCCACGGAACCGGCTCAGTCGGCGCCCGCATGCATCGGACGCACTTGGTAGCGACTGCGATGAGCGAAAATAAGGGTACGCGCGTGACACGGCTGATCGACGAACTGGCCGAGGCGGCCAAGCGGGTCGGACTCGAAGTGCGCCGTGAAAAGATCCTCCGCGAAGTCGGCTATCGTGCTCGTGGGGGCGCCTGCCGTTTGCGCAATCAGGACCTGCTCATACTCGATCGAGATCAGGCGCCGGCCGATCAAATCGAAGTCCTCGCCGAGGCCCTCCGCGGCCGCGATTTCGAAGCCGTTTATCTCTCACCGGCGGCCCGCCGTATCCTGCAGACGGGGCCCGAATAGGTGCCGGAGCCACCCGCGATGGCGCGCGAAGAACTTAGCGAAGAGGTCCGCCCGGTGGTCGAGCGCAGGACCCGCCAGACCGTGGACGATCGGATGGCCACGTTTCACACGCGCTTGCGCGAACGCGGTCTTAAATCGACCGGCCCGCGTGATGACATTGCCCGCGTGTTCTTCAATCTCCGGCGGCATATCAGCGCCGAGGAACTGTACGCCGAAGTCAAAAAGGTTAATCCGCACGTCGGCTATGCGACGATTTACCGCACCCTGAAACTTCTCAAGGAATGCGACCTGCTCTCCGAGCGCCATTTTGACGAGGGGCAGGCGCGCTACGAAGTCGCCGGCGAGCATCATCACGACCATTTCATCTGCGAGCGTTGCGGCAGGATTATCGAGTTCGAAAACGATGAGCTTGAGCGCATGCAGCAGACCATCGCGCAGAAACTCGGCGTGCTGCTCACCCATCACAAGATGGAGCTCTACGGGCTCTGCGCCGACTGCCGCAACCAGCAGTAGTCCCCTTACCGCGACAGAATTACTTCGCGACGCACTGCATGCGCGTCGATCTCCACTTCGAGTCCAATCACCGGCGGCCGTGAGTAGTGCCAGTTCACACCTACCTCCGCTGCCATCCCGATCGCCGGCAGCAGCATCGACGCGATGACGTGATGCACCTCGTGCACCGTGTACAGATTCACTGTCGTCGCCTGATCCCAACTGACCTCCAGCTCGCGCAGATGCCCGCCGAGTCCCTCGATTACGCACTCAAGCTTGCGCCGAATCCCCTCCGCCGACGTATCGCCCGCCGCCACCAGCTCGCGTCTGCCGCCTTCGCCGATCCGCATTTCCGCCGCGCCCGAAAGCACCCACGTCGCCGTCTGCCGATCTGAATTATCCGCGTAATAGAATCCCGCCAGCATCGACTCCCGCACCGGATTCACTTCCAGCGCGACGTTCGTGCGCGCCACCGGATTCGCGCCATCGACCTCGAGTCCCCAGGACTTCAGCTGCTCGATATACGGGCGATTGAATTCCTCGAAGCCCTTCATAGTAAGCGCCTGCGGTATCCGCAGATGCATCCCGCACAGCGCGTCGATTGTCCGTCCATGCTCCTTGAGATGCGCCTCCACCAGCTCGAAACCGTCCGCCAGCGACACGAACGGATGGACCGGCGCGTGCACGATCTCGAAGCCGGGCTGCGCCGCACATCCCGACGAAAACGGTCCGCCGCCCTTGATGAAGCGGTAGCCGCCCTTGAGGTTCTCGATCACCATCGGCCGTTCCCTCCCTTCGATTCGAGACCATCTTCAACCTAATCCGACGGTCGCTGCAACGGCCGCTCTCAAGGGATGAAAATCCTCGCCGATCCGACCGCCGCTTTCATGGACAGTCGGCGCTGGACATTGGGCTGGACATTAGTATGATGCGATTTTGGCCTGACCGCAGCGACCACTTTGGAGAGTTCCGCAATGACGCAGCAGGCACAGATGCTCAAAGGCTATCACGTCCTCGACTTCACTCATTTCGTCGCAGGTCCCACCTGCACGCGAATCATGGCCGAGCTCGGCGCCGACGTCATCAAGGTCGAGCGCTCGCTGGAAGGCGATCACGTCCGCCAGATGGGCATTATGAAGGACGGAATGAGCACCTATTACTTCCAGCACAGCCACAGCAAGCGGAGCCTCGGCATCGACCTGCGCCACCCGCAAGCCAAGGATTTGATCCTCGGGATGATCCCGAAGATCGACGTCGTGGTCGAGAATTTTGCCCCCGGCGTCATCACCAGCATGGGCTTCGGCTACGAGGCCCTCAGAAAGATCAATCCAAAGATCGTCATGTGCTCGATCTCGGCGACCGGACAGACCGGCCCCTTGAGCAATCGCCCCGGCTACGATTTCATCGGTGCGGCTTTCGCCGGCGTCACCGATCTCCTCGGCGAGGCGGACCGTCCTCCGATCGTTCCCACGATGGCGATCGGCGACGTCTCGACCGGCGTCGCAGCCGCGATGGCTGTCGGCTATGCCCTGCTCAGCGCCGAGCGCAGCGGCACCGGCCAGTATCTCGACGCCTCCCTGCTCGATACCTACTTCCACATGCACGAACTCGCCGTGCCCGTGATCTCGCAGCGGCGCGGCACCTGGTCGCCCCGGCGCAACGGCTCGCAACATCCGTCCGGCAGTCCCACCGGCGTCTTTCAGGCCAAGGGCGGCTTCATCATGTTGCTCGTCCAACAGCATGAGTTTGCACGGCTGGCGCGCGCGATGGGGATGCCGGAACTGGCGACCGACCCGCGCTTCTCGAGCAACGGCCGGCGCGTTCGCAACAACGCCGCGCTCAAGGAACTGATCGAAAACTGGCTCGCCACTTTCCCCGATCGCGATTCCGCCGTCGCCGCCCTGGATAAGGAGCGCGTGCCATGCGGCCCCGTACTCTCGCTCGAGGAAGCCGTCGATCATCCGCATCTACGCGAGCGCAAGACCGTGCGCACCGCCACCGACCCGCGCCTCGGCACTTTCGATCTCCCCGCGATGCCGGTGAAGTTTTCCGATTGGCCCGAGCGCACCGACCTCAAGGCTTCGGTCGTCGGCCAGGACAACGAAGCAGTGCTGCACGAAATGCTCGGACTTTCCGACGCGCAAATCGCCGAACTCTACGCCGCGCACGTCTTGATCAAGGCGTCGCCCGCGTCCGAGCCGGCGGCTGCCGCGTCCTGAACGGGCCGCGACTGGCCCAGAGACTTTTGCTCGCGGCTTACCTTGCCGCGCGCTCAACTTCCGCCGCACCGTAAGGCCGCGGCGCAACCAATCCTGCCGGCGGACGCGACCGTTAGGCGCTCACCGCCGCGCTAACCGGGAGGACTTTCAGCAGATGGCAGAATGGACCGAGGAAATCACCCATATCGCGGGGACTGACCTCGCGATTATCAAGGGCGGCAAGGGCAAACCGTTGCTCGTGCTGCACGAGGAGCTGGGACATCCGGGATGGATGTCCTACCACGAGGAGCTGGCGAAAGATCGCACCCTCATCATTCCGATCCAGCCCGGCTACGGCAAATCGCCGCGCATCGAGGCTATCCGCAACGTCCATGAACTCGGGCTCTTTTACATCTGGATGCTCAACGAAATGAACCTGGCGCCGATCGACGTCATCGGCATCTCGATGGGCGGATGGGCCGCGGCCGAAATGGCCACCGCCAACGCGAAGATCTTCCGCAAGATGGTGTTGGTCGCCCCCTCGGGCATTAAGCCCACTGAGGGCGAAATCCTCGACATCTTCGCCGTCACCATCGGCACTCAGCTTAACGCGACCGTTCACGACGCCGCCGCGACGCCCGAGTTCCGCAAGCTCTACGGCGGCGAGCGCACCCCCGAGCAGTTCGAGGCCTTCGAGGAAGCGCGCACCGAAAGCGCGCGCCTCGCCTGGGATCCCATTCTGAACAACCCCAGCCTGCCCTTCTTCCTGCAAGGCGTGAAAGGCCTGCCGACGCATATCGTCTGGGGCCGCGAGGATGCGACGGTGCCGGTTTCTGCCGCCGCTTCCTACCAGCAGGCGCTCAGAAATACCGACGCCAAACTGACCGTTTTCGATCATTGCGGCCATCGCCCCGAGATCGAAAAGTCGGCAGAATTCGTCAAGCTGGTGCGCGAGTTCCTGGCCTAGGCCGGACCGCACGCAAGGAGATTAGCGATGCACATAATGTATTTCACGGAGCGTCCGTACCGCGAAGTTCCCGAAGACGAAGTAATCAAAAACCGCAGCTTCTTCGGCGTCCCCAACCGCTTCTATGATGCCAAGGTTGGCGCACGCCTCTACAACGAGTACCTCGACGAAGACGTCTATGCCGAGGAAGTCGGCTTCGACGCGATCATGCTCAACGAGCATCACGGCAACCCCTTCTGCATGGGCTCCGTGATGAACGTCGAGGCCGCCATCCTCGCGCGCATCACCAGCAAAGCGCGCATCGTGCTGCTCGGCAATCCGCTGCCGGTCGTGAAGAATCCGGTCCGCCTCGCCGAGGAACTCGCCGAAATCGACCTCATTTCGAAGGGCCGGCTGGTCCCCGGATGGGTCCGCGGCGCGGGCAGCGAGCAGGTCTTCAATCAGGCCAATCCCGCCTACAACCGCGAGTACTTCAACGAGGCACACGACCTCGTGCTGGCGTGCTGGACCAGGCCCGGCCCGTTCCGCTGGGAAGGCAAGCACTTCAACTTCCGTTATGTCAATCCGTGGGCGCTCCCATATCAGAAGCCCCGTCCTCCGATCTGGATTCCCGGCGTGATCAGCGCCGAGACCGTCATCTGGTGCGCGAAGCACCGCTACCCGTACATCGGCCTCGGCACCGCGCTCCAATCGACCGTCGAATTGTGGAACCTCTACGGTCAGACCGCCGCCGACGAGGGCTACATGGCCGGCACCGAGAACTTCGGCTACCTGCAGCAAATCCATGTCGCCGAAACCGAGGAAGAGGCCCAGAAACAGGGCCGCGCCGCGATGTTCGGTGGTGGCGCCGCCAACTTCTCGCGCCCCGAGCACACCCTGCCACCGGGCTACAACTCCAAAGAAGCGACCCGCCGTCTCGCGAGGCAGGCCACCGATTACGGCTTCCTCGGCATCACCTCCGAGAAGCTCAAGGAATCGCAGTCGGGCGATGTCCGCCACATCGGCATACCCAAGCAGGGCGAGAGCGATACGCGCGCCAAACTGCGCAAGGGCGAGATCAGCGTCGAAGAAGCCAAGAAGAAGATCTACGGCAACTATCAGAAGGCGCAGGACGGCCTCCAGATCATCATCGGCACGCCCAAGACCGTCATCCCGAAACTGAAGCTCATCATGGAAGTGCTGCGCCCCGGCGTCTTCGGCCTCTTCCAGGCGCAGGGTCCGCTGACCACGCAGCAGCGCCTGACCAGCATCCGCCTGATGGGTCAGGAAGTGCTCCCCGCGATGCGCGAGATCGCCAAGGGACTTGGCATCGTCGATCCCTTCGAGCGCGAACCGGGCTCACGTCCGTACACTTCGGGCACGCAGTACGATTCGCTGGTCGATCTCGAAGCGCTCAAGCGTGCGCCCAAGCGCGACGAGTCGGTCCGGGTCTGATCGGATGCCAATGAAGAATTGTAACCGGCCTGGATGCCAGGAGATGACGATATGATCCTGATGTATTTTACCGAGCGCCCCTACCGGGACGTGCCCGAGGATGAAGTAGTCAAGAATCGCGGCTTTTTCGGAGTGCCCAATAAATTCTTCGACCGCGAAGTCGGCGCGCGCCTCTACGACGAATATCTCAAGGAGATGGTTTACGCCGAGGACGTCGGCTTCGACGCCATCATGCTCAACGAACATCACGGCACGCCCTTTTGCATGGGCGCGGTGATGAACGTCGAAGCGTCGATCCTTGCGCGCATCACCAAAAAGGCGCGCATCGTGTTGCTCGGCAATCCGCTGCCGACCTTCAAGAATCCGCTGCGCATCGCGGAGGAACTCGCCACCATCGATTGCATCTCGTACGGACGCCTCGTCCCCGGATGGGTTCGCGGCGCGGGCAGCGAGCAGATTTTCAACCAGGCCAACCCCGCCTACAATCGCGAGCGCTTTGAGGAAGCCCACGACCTCATTCTCGCAGCGTGGACCCGTCCCGGTCCGTTCCGCTGGGAGGGCAAGCACTTCAACTATCGCTACGTGAATCCGTGGGTGCTGCCGTATCAGAAGCCGCATCCGCCGATCATGATTCCGGGCGTTCTCAGCCCCGAGACCGTGGTCTGGTGCGCCGAGCATCGCTATCCGTACCTCGGCCTCGGCACCGCCCTGTCGGCTACCGCTGAGCTCTGGAACATCTATGGCGACACCGCAGCCAAGCAGGGCTACGTGGCCGGTTCCGAGAACTTCGGCTACCTGCAGCACGTCTTCGTCGCGGAGACGGAGGAGAAGGCGCAGGAACTCGGCAAGGCCCATCTATTCGGCGGCGGCCAGGGCGCTTTCTCGCGACCCGAGCACACCCTGCCTCCGGGCTATAATTCCAAGGAAGCGACCAAGCGCCTCGCCCGCACCATGACCGCCGGCTCGGGCGGCTTCCTCGGCGTCAGCTCCGAGCAGCTCGGCCGTTCGAAGTCCAACGACGAGCCCGGCAATCTGCAGCAGGCCGCTGACAGTACGCGGCGTCGTCTCGCGCGCGGCGAGGCCACCGTCGAGGAGGCGAAGGCCGCCATCTACAAGAGCTACCAGAAGGCGCAGGACGGCCTGCAGATCATCACCGGCACGCCCAGGACCGTGATCCCGAAGATTCGCAAGATCCTAGAGGTACTGCGGCCGGGCGTCTTCGGCGTCTTCCAGAGCCAGGGCCCGGTGAGCTTCGAGGATCGCATGACGAGCATTCGCCTCCTCGGCGAAGAAGTGCTTCCCGCGGTGCGCGAGATCGGCAAGGAGCTGGGCATCCTCGATCCGTTCGAGCGCGCGCCCGGCTCGCGTCCCTATACGACCGGCACTCAGCGCGAACAACTCATCTCACTGGAGGCCCTCCGCGCCTAACCACCGGATTCCACGTGTAACGAGGAGGCGGCCATCGCGGTCGCCTCCTTCCGTTTGAGCGCCCGCAACTCCGTCTACCAGTGTCCCTTCGTCGGTAATTCGACGTCTGTCATTTTGAGTTTGCTAAGAATCCCTATCCTTCTCCTTATTTAACTCCTGGCTCCTTCACCTTTCTCCCCTTCCACTTTAGGGAAGGGGCTGGGGTTAGGTCTCTTGGCTCCCCGTCTGCGAGAGGGGCTCTCCCCCCACAGGTCACCTACGTCAAGAGTGTAGGATTTCACCACAAACAGACGGCGAAAATGTTTCACGTGAAACATTTTCGCCTTCCGTTCGTTTTTGCAACTTCCAGCCAACCGTAAGCAATCAAACCGTGCCTGTTTTTCCGGAAATCTGCGGAAAATCGAAGTGCTACCGCCTCGGCCGCCGGGATCGGGCCTCCAACCTCGCCCTCGATACTCGACGGCCTCGTCGCGCGCGACTACAATCCAGCGCGGTTACCTGTAGCGCGATCACCCTGGGCGATCCGCTGTATCACTCGAGCGAGGCTCCGACTCCGATGGCAGATGCAGGCAGCGCCACTATCAACGACCCCGCCCCTCCCGGACTGATCGCCGTATGGCTGCAGGCGTCGCGCGCCTGGACCCTCGGCATGCCCTTCATGTGCGTCTCGGTGGGAACCTTCACCGCGCTCTATTCCCGCGGCGTGTTCTCGCCGTGGAAGTACCTGCTGGCGGCGCTCGCCGCGATGGCGTTGCAGGCCGGCGCCAACATGGTCAACGACTACTACGACTTCATCACCGGCACCGACTCGCCCGACTGGCAGTCGCCCGAGAACTTCGGCCCCGGCCTGGTGATCCAGCGCGGCTATCTCAAGCCCGACGCGGTCTTCAAGGGCGGCATCGTGTCCTTCATCTTCGGCGTCGCCCTCGGCCTCATGCTGGTCGATCTGTGCGGTTGGCCGATTCTCATCCTCGGCCTGATCGGCGTCTTCGGCTCGTACTTCTATACCGCCGCTCCGCTCAGCCTCGCCTATCACGGACTTGGCGACTTCATGGTCTTCGCGCTGATGGGGCCCGGCTACGTGCTCGGCGGGTATTACGTTCAGGCACTACACTTCTCGTGGGCCGCGTTCATCGCGTCGATTCCCATCGGACTGCTCTGTTCGGGCGTGTTGCAGGCCAACAACCTGCGCGACATCGACAACGACGCCGCGCACGGCAAGCGCACGATGGCCGTGATCATCGGCCGGGTCGCCGCCGTCAAGGAACTGCGCTGGTCGAACCTCGGCGCTTACCTCGTCGTGCTGTTCGGCGTCGTGATTGGCCTGTTTCCGTGGCTCGCGCTCGCCGTCGCGATCACTGCGCCGCACGCGATCGAGGAAGTGCGCCTGGTCTCGGAAGGTCCCGATCCCGAGCGGCACAACCGCGCGATGGCGCTATCGGGGCAGTTGCAGTTCGAGTTCGGCGCGGTCCTCGTCGCCGCGTTCATTCTCGGCCGCCTGCTGTGAAAGGTGACTCTCACGCCGCCGCGGATGCGAAGGTCATTGCTGTAAGCCCTGCTCGTTCGGTTCCGGGTGCCGCGATCACATCAGCGGGACGACCGGGCAATAGACCTGCCCCATCTCGGCGTGCCGCGCGACGATCTCGCCAACCAATGCGATCAACGGAGCGATCGCGCGCGGCGGCTGCCATTGAGCGACCGTCCCCGCAATCTGCCCGTTCAACAGCTTACCCAGGAAGCCAACCTCTTCCGGCAGCTCCTCGAGTTGCGGATGACTCTCCGGATCGAGCTTCGCCAGCTTCTTGGCCTGATCGATCGCATCGCTGAGGCCGCCCAGCTTGTCCACCAGGTTCACCTTCAGCGCCTGGTCCCCCGTCCAGACCCGCCCCTGCGCGACGTCGTTGACCTGCGCGACCGTCATGTGGCGTTGCTTCGCGACGATCTGCAGGAAGTACTGATAGGTCCCGCCGAGCAACTGGTCGCGGAAGATTTGATCCTGCGCCGGTGTGAAGTCGCTGAACGAATCGTACATCAGCGCGTTGGCGCCGCGTGATACCGCGCCGGTATTGACGCCAATTGCGGTCGCCGCGCCCGACACGTTGAACTTGCCGCCGAGCACGCCGATTGAACCGGTGAGCGTGCCGGGATCCGAGATGATTGCCGCCGCCGGCGTCGATACCCAATAGCCGCCGGAGGCCGCGTAACTTGACATGCTGACGACGACCGGCTTCTTCGCCGCGGTCAACTCGACCGCCCGCCGGATCAACTCGGATGCGATGACCGATCCGCCCGGCGAATCGACGCGAAAAACCACCCCGCGAACGCTGTCGTCTTCGCGCGCGTCCTTGAACGCCTTGACCATGTCGTCCGATCCCATCGCCTCCGATCCCGGCGACAGGATCGGATCGAAACCACCGGCGCCGCGCTGGATTGCGCCGACGCCGTAGATCACCGCTATCTTGTCGCCGCCGCCGAAGTGCGGGCCCGCTGATCGCACATACGATGACGCGTCGATCGTCTCGTGATGCTCACCGCGATACTTCTCAACGCGATCGTCGAACTGATCTTCGTACTCCAGGCGATCGAGCAGATGCGCCTTGAGGCCATCGCTCGCGGTCAGCGGCGCGCGATCCACAATCGCGCGCATCTGGTCGGCCGTAATATGGCGATGAGCGGCGGACTCGGCCGTCATCTGATCGAACATGCTGCCCATCAGGGACTCGTCCTCCTCGCGCTGCGCCGGCGTGAAGTCCTTCTCCGTGAAGATGTTGGCGGCGTCCTTGTACTTGCCGATCGACGCGAAGTTGGGGTTCACCTTGATCCAGTCGAGCAGCCCGCGCGCGAACATCTCGCGCATCCCCACACCCAGGATGTTGAGCTCGCCCTGCGGCATCATCGAAACTTCGTCGGCGGTGCTCGCTACCATGAACGGCAGGTTGCCGAAGCTGCCCTCGCCCGCCGTCTCCATGTAAGCGGTGGTCCATTTGCCGTGGCTGCGGAACTCGGTGATCATCGCGCAGAGTTCCTGCGCCTGCGCCAGTTCCATCTGCGGATCGAAGACCTTGATCGCCAGTCCTACTATTCGATCATCGGTGCCCGCCGCCCTGAGCGATCGCCGAATCACGTTGAGCGCCGTCTGATCGGGACTCAGCATGCCGAGCGCATTCGTGGTGCTGCGTTCGACTACCGGCCCGTCGAGTTTCAACACCAGCACCGAACCCGGCTTGTAGCGATGAGAGAGGTACTGGCTGATGCTTATGATCAGGAATAAGACCACCAGAATCAGCGCCGTCTTGACCATCCATCGCAGCAATCTCTTCAGCATGCGCATCTGGAACGCTCCCTCGGCCCGCGTCGCGGAGGCCGCGTGTATATGAGTCATCGTGAGTGGCCCGCAGTCATCGCGAGCCGCTTGATTCCGCTTGAAAGCCGAGCCGGAAATCCAAATGATAGCCAACCATAACAGCCTGAACTCGGCTAGTGGCGATTCATCAGGCGCGCCGGCCCGGTTCGGAGATTCAAGCGGGCGGCGGCAGCCATGAAAGCTTGAATCATGCAGAAGCGGAAGCATGAGAACCAGTGCCGCGAAATCGGAACCGGCAACGCAGGAAACGTAAAAGCGGAAACTTAAAGCCGGAACTCAGCAAGTAATGTCCTCGTGAAACGCACCGCCGCCGAAGTCGCCGCGACCGCGAACAATCGCGCCACGCTGCTGAGCGAGCGCCCGATGGGCGCGGTTCACTACCGCATCATCGCGCTGTGCTTCGCGGCGTGGATTTTCGACTTCTACGATCTCATCCTCTACTCGTTCATGATCGTGCCGATCGCGCGCGACCTCCATCTCAGTCAGACCGAGTCGTCGTTAACGCTCGGGCTCGCACTCGCGATGACCGCGTTTGGCGGCGTGATCTTCGGCTTCGTTGGCGATCGCTTCGGACGCCGGCCGACGATCATCGTCTCGGTGCTGGTGTACGGAATCGGCACCACGATGTGCGCCGCTTCGCACTCGCTACTTCAGTTACTGCTGTTCCGATCGTTCACCGGACTCGGTATCGGCGGCGAATGGGCCGCCGGGCAGAGCCTGGTCGCGGAGACCGTACCGCCCGCGCGCCGCGCGCGCTATGCCGCCTACGTGCAGGTCGGCGCGCCGCTCGGTGCGATGCTCGCGGCGGCCGCCGGTGGGCATATCGAGCCGCTGATCGGATGGCGCAACGTGTTCCTGATCTCGTCCGCGCCCTCGTTTATCGTCGCCGCGATCGTATGGCGATGGCTGCCCGAGAGCGACGTCTGGCTGCGCGCGGATCGCCGCCGCTGGTTCAATGCCGACTCGCTGCGCGCGCTGCGCCCGTATCGCCGCATCATCGGGATGCTCTTCGCTGTCCTCCTGGTGAACTCCGCGGCCTACTGGTTCACCTACACCTGGATGCCAAGTTATCTGCGCCTCGCACGCGGGCTGACGCCGCAGGCCAGCGGCAACCTGATGATCTGGATGCAGACGGGAGCGTTGGCGGGATACGCCGCCTTCGGATTGTTGGCCGATCGCTTCGGACGGCGCCCAGTCTTCTCGATCTATGCCTCGATGATGGGGCTGGGCCTGTTGCCCGCGACGCTCTTCTGGGAGTGGGCGGCAACGACGCCGGGCTTGATTCGCGGGGCCTTGATCATCGCGGGCTTCGGCACCGGAATCTGGTCGGGCGCCGGTCCGATGATCTCCGAGATGCTGCCGACGAGCGTGCGCAACACCGCCCTCGGTCTGCTGCTCAACGTCACTCGCGGGATTCAGTTCTTTACGCCGCTGATCATCACGACGCTCAGCCCGCGCCTGGGTTTCGGGCCGACGCTGGCGCTGGGCGCGCTGTTCTCGTTCGCCGGCGCGATCATGGTCTGGATGTTGCCGGAGACGCGCGGCCGCCGCATCACCGACCTCGACTCCAGCTAGCCGCGTACGCTTTCATCGCGCGGGCCTTCTGCGCGCTGGCCGTGCGTCGCGAGAGGGACGCTAGTTGCGAGCGTCCGCTGAAGGACGTGAGCGGGACGCTAGTTGGCGGGCGTCGTTACCGTATCGGCGCCGTCGAGGTAGTCGTGGCCCGCGTAGCGCGTGAGTTTGAGCGTAGTCGTGACGCGCGAGCTTTTGAGAGTGCGCGACGCCGTCACGGTCATCGGCGTGCCGTGCGGTTGTGGGTCATCCGTCTCGCGATGCCGCGCATCGCCTTGATGAGCGTCGTTCAAAGCGACTGATTTACGCGGACGGGCGGCGTGGAATGCGAGGGCTTCGCTAAGGACGCGGCCGGTCACGCCTGCGACTGGCGCCAGTCCCAGGATTTCGCCCATGGTCGGAGCCACGTCGGCATTTCCGGTCGGCGCGTCATCGGCCATGCCGCTGCGGAAGTCGGGACCGGCTGCGGCGCAGAAGTTGTGCAGTTCGCGCGCGCCCGCCGCCCCATGCATCCCCATGCCGGTTGTGAATGAGTCTGCGTCCGCGTACATAACGCCCGGTATCGGATCGACCAGCGCGCTCGATTTGTTGACCTGCACCTCAGGCCCGTTAGGCCCGATCGAATAGGCCGGATTCTGCGGACCAGTGAGCGCGCGATTGTCGAGATCGGGAGACTCCCGAAACGAGATGATCAGATCGGCAGCGCGTGGATTGGGTCCGAGTCCGAAGGCAGCCTGGTTGAAGGTGCCCGCGATCGAACCGAGAAAAGCCGATCCGGCGAAGTTCGATCCGCCTTTGCCTGATCCGCCGTGGCCGCGCGCACCGCCCACGGATTTGGCGCCCCCCGAACCGGGCGAGAAGATCGGCCCGCTCCATTCCTGGGCCTCGGCGTAATCGACAATCCGCTGCATCATCTGGTGTTGATCGGCTGGCGTCGGGAAGTCCGTTTTTGAAAGGTAAATCCAGTCACCGCCGGCGTCGGACGCGACGACGACTTCCTTGCTGTTGATGGCCTTCTTCAAGCCTGCGGCGACCAGCAGGCGAGCGAGCGGAACGGTCGCCTTGATAGTGGCGAAGCCATGATCTGAGACGATAACCAGGTCCGTGCGATCGGCGACCCCCAGCGCGTTGATCGCCGCGCGCAGCGTCGCGAGGTTGGCGTCACAGGCATGCAGTGCGTCCAGCGCGGGCTGCGTTCCGAGGCCCGCAATGTGCTGCGTGATGTCGGGATTGTGCTGCCACAAAACGACCAGCGCCGGCTGGCCATGACTGGCCGCCAGCCGCGCCGCGGGCAGCGCTTCATCGGCGGCGATCTTCGTGAACCAGGCGTCGCGCGCAATGATCGAGGAATAATCGCTGCGCGTCATCGAAGGCATCCGGGCGAACTCCGAGGCCATGGTCGAGGGCGTAGCCATATCGTCGGCAACAAACATGAAGTTAGCTGGAGCACCCTTTGGATTGGCGAATTCATCGTCGAACAGCAGCGTTGGGCCTTGCTTGCCGATCACGGCAACGAATCCACCGGCACGCTCGACCGCTTTGGCCGTAGTGTCGAGGCCGAGCAGATGACCGTCGAAGACGCGTGGGTCGTTCAACTGGGCTAGGTACTGGGAATGCTCGAGATTGAGCGGATCGCCGAGGAGCGAGCCGAGCGGCATCGTCGCGGCGCGAGTCATGTCGATCAGCGGCGCCAGGTACATCTGGTCGCCGTAGATTCCGGAACGACTGGGAGAGGCGCCGGTGGCGAGGCCTGCCGCGTTGACCATTGTCAAGGTCGGATAGATTGAATGATGATGCGCGAACGCCACGCCCGCTTGCTCCAGCGCAAAGAGGTTGGGCGTGTTGGCCTCATCGACCAGGTCGGGCCGCAGCCCGTCCCATACCATCAGCACGACGATGCGCCCGCGCGGGGAGCTCGCGGTCGCCCATGCAGACCGCGCCGCAATGATAGCGATGGCGAAGAGCGCCGCAAAAGCGATGCGCAGAGTTGTGAGGAATCGGAATCTAAAGAACGTGGTTGAAGAGCGCAAAACTTTAGGCTTCAAGAGAACTGAAACGTTAACTTAAACGCACCTCGCAGACCACTTTTGCTGAACGCAGCTCGCAGACTCACCTACTCGTTTCGCTGCGCTTTACTAGTGTAGCTCGGCTCGCAGGCTCAACTCAGATTCTTAATTGTGCGCACCTCGCAGACTCGTTAGCTCGGCTCGCAGGCTCGCCTAGTGCGAGGTTTCAGACTTCCCATTGGGTTAAGACGCGAGCGATATCCGCACGAGTGCGGCTGCGATGCAGCCGGGCTAAATTGTGACGCTCGCAATCAGCGGAGCAGGTGTTCGACGAACCAGTCGCGGGCGGCAGTGCTGGCGCGCTCGAAATCGTTGACGTAGGCGTCGAAGTGGCCGCCGTTCAGCACCATGATCCGCTTCGGTTCGAGCGCGCGATTGTAGGCGAGGAACGCCTCTTCGGCAATCGCGAGGTGATCGTTGTCGGCAATCAGCATCAGCAGCGGCGTCGGACTGATTCGCGCGATGTAGTCGCCGGGCTCGTACTCGCCCAGCATTTCGACGGTGCGAAGCGTCACTTCATTGCGCCACGCAGGTGCGCGGGTACGTCCGGTTTCGGTGAACCATTGCCACGAATCGGCAGTCGGCAGAGCCGCCGGCGCCATCGGATCTTCCGCAACCACCGGCATCATGAGGGGCGCGGCGCCATTGAAACGGGCCTCGCGATCGGCGTCGAATTGCTGGCGCACCTGCGCGAACATATCGGCGCGAATGAGACGTTTGAGGTTGCGCGATCCACTCGCCAGCGGAACTTGCGAGACGACGCATTTCACACGGCGATCGATCGCGCCGACGGTCAGCACGTGGCCGCCGCTGTAGCTCGATCCCCACACGCCGATGCGGCCGGCGTCGATCTCGGAACGGCTACCGACCCAGGTGATGGCGTGGCGATAATCGCGGACCTGCTGCCATGGGTCAATTTCCTGACGCGGTTCGCCGTCGCTCGCCCCAAAATTCCGGTTGTCGTAAACCAGCGCCGCGAGACCGGCCTGGCTGAAAACCTCGGCGAAGCGATCGAGATACATCTCTTTGACCGCGGAGAATCCGTGCGCCATCACGACGGCGGGCACGCGGCCCCTGGCACGTTCGGGAAGATAGAGCCATCCGCGGAGGGTCGTTCCTTCGGCGTTGAATTCGATATCACGGCGCATCGGTGTCACCCCGTGCGGGATGATAATCGAATAATGGCGCGACCGGAAGGGATTTGAAGCAAGCCAATGTGCAACACCGGCGGATGCGATGGGAATCGATTGTGATGCCAAGGGATGCGCGGGATGGTCCGATTTGTTAGCTTGCGGGCAAGCGGGAGGTGGATGATGTGCGTATCGTTCTGATCGGCCAGGCGGCTTTTGCGGAGCAAGCGCTCGCAGCGCTCCATGCGCGGGGCGAACAGATCGTGCAGGTCTTCGTACCGCCTGATATTCCCGGCAGCCGGCCCGATCCGCTCAAGGCCAAGGCGCTGGAGCTGGGCCTGCCGGTGAGCCAACCTGCCTCGTTTCGCGGCGAAGCCGAGTTCGAGCAGTTCCGCGCACTGGAGGCCGATCTTATCGTAATGGCCTTCGTGACGATGATCGTGCCGGAGCGTATTCTGTATGCGCCGCGTTTCAAGAGCATCTGCTTCCATCCGTCGCTGCTGCCGAGACATCGGGGCGCCAGCGCGATTAACTGGGCGATTATCGAAGGCGACGCTGAAACCGGCGTGACCTGGTTCTGGCCGGACCGCGGCATCGACACGGGTCCCATCCTGATTCAGCGGCGCGTCCCGATTGGCCCGGCGGATACCACCGGCTCGCTGTACTTCAACGCGCTCTTTCCGCTCGGCATCGAGACGATGATGGAGGCGGTTGACCAGATCGCGGCCGGCAGCGCGCAATCGATAGAGCAGGACGAAAGCCTCGCGACCTACGAAGCGCCGTGCCGTGACGAGCATGCGGCGATCGATTTTCGGCGACCCGCGCAGGCGATTTACAACCTAGTGCGGGGATGCGATCCGCAGCCGGGTGCCTTCGCGACTCTCGGCGGCCGGCGGTTGCGGCTCTACGATGCTATCCTTGAGTCAGGTGGCAGCGCGGACGCTGTGGGAACAATTACCAGCATCAATCAGGAAGGGATGAGAATCGCACTCGATGGCGCCTCGATGGTGGTGCGCCGGACGCGCTTCGATTCGAGCCCCAAGAAGGTCGCACCAGCGAACCTGGCGGCAGCCAATGAAATCAGTGCGGGGGCGCGGCTTGAATAGTGTCAACGCGTTCGCGGAAAGCCTCTGATGCTGCTTTGCATAGGGACCTCGAAGGGGATCGTGATCCTCGATCCGGATCGCAGCGGGCCGCCGTTGATGGCGCTGGCGGATCCCCCTTCGGTCTGGTGCATGGCGCAGGATTCGGCCGATCCAAATCTGCTTTACGCGGGATCGATCAGTAACTCCCAGGCGGGCAGCGCCCGCGGCCGCGGGTCGCTCGCGCGCTCATCCGACGGCGGCCGCACCTGGCATGACATTACGCCGGGGAACGTGCGTGACGAAGAGATCTGGGCGATCGCGACCCCCGCCGAGAGCCCGGGCGAGGTCTTCATCGGCACTTCGAACGCGCGAATACTGCGCAGTCTGGACAGCGGACATCTGTTTCGCGAATGCGCCGCCTTCCTGAAGATTCCGGGACGCGAGCGCTGGGGCTTTCCGCCCCCGCCGCACATCCCGCACGTCCGTTCGATCTCCTTCGATCGCTCCAATCCACACCTTATGTACGTCGGTGTCGAGGAAGGCGGCGTTTATCGATCGCCGGATCGCGGGCGCAGCTTTGAACCGCTCGATCGCGGCGTCTATTCCGATATCCATTGCGTGGCCTCCGACCCGTCCGACCCGAAGAATCTGTTCGTGACCACCGGGCGCGGCTTCTATTTTTCTACCGACGCGGGCGGCTCCTGGAAGTATCTCAAGGGGCTCAGCCGCTCCTACATGATTCCGCTGCTGATCGCCGGCAAAGCGATCTTTGTCGCGGCGGCTGCCGGTCCGCCTTCGATGTGGCCGATGGGAGCGGCGGGGGCGGACGCGTTGTTATTCCGCAGCGCCGATCGCGGCAGCAACTTCGCGCCGATGGTGTGGGACGATGGCGTTGCACATCCGATGCGCGGCATGCCGATGCGGCTGCGCGGGAATCCGGTGGACGGGAATGAATTCTTCGGCGTGCTCAGCGATGGTTCGGCGATTCGGGTCGATCAGCGCAGCGGCGTCATACGCAGGGTTGCCGATCGGCTGCCGCCGGCGTACGACTTCGCCATCATCCCTTGAGGCCTCTGCTGAGGCGCCCTTCGCGACGCGTCACTCGGCCAGCGAAACCACTCACTACTCACTTGACCGCTTGCGGTTCCAATCGGCAATGGGCCGCCTTTTCCTGTGCCGCGGGCGTCAGGGTCAGCACCGGGCATGGCGCGGTCCGCAGAACTTCCTCGGCGACGCTGCCGAGAATCAGATGAGACAGACCTTTGCGGCCGTGGGTTTTGAGGACGATCAGGTCGGCGTCAACTTCCCCGGCAATCCGGACCACCGCATGGGCGAGTCCGCGATCCGAGGCGAGGCAGGTGTGGATGACGGTCTTGACGCCCTCGAGATGGCGCGCCGCGATCTCGTTCAGGGTCTGCTCCGCCTTCTGTTCCTCGGGCGTATGTTTCCCTTCCTCGACGTCGGGTTGGCCGAACCCCTGCAGCATCGGCACGACGTGCAGCAGGTGCAGTTCCGCGCCGTGCGTCAAGGCGATTTGCCGGGCCATCCCCAGCGCCACGAGCGAAGGATCGTCAAATTGAATGGGCGACAGGATCGACCGATATGGATAAGCCATGGAAACCCCTCCTTATGCGCCGGGACAAATTATAGTCGCAGGCGATGCGACGCGTACATGGGCGCGATGCTCAAGGAACTCCGAGGCGTGCAGCGGCGTCACTGGCACCTTCGCCGTCGAGCGGCTTAAGGTCCTGTGCGACGACCTGGACCGCGACGCTGATGTTCTGCTCGCCTCCGCCCAGTGCGACTCCATTCACCGGAGGCACATCGGAATAGTCGCGTCCCCAGGCGATCGTGACGTGGCGGGCCGCCGGCATCACGTCGTTGGTCGGATCGAAATCGAGCCAGCCGAAGCCCGGGCAAAACGCCGAGACCCACGCATGCGAGGCCTGTGCGCTGGCTGACTGGCGCGCCAGATGTACGTAACCGCTGACGTAGCGGGCCGGGACGCCGCGCGATCGCATGCAGGCGATCATCACGTGCGCGAAATCCTGGCACACGCCACCGCGCTTTTGCAGCACCTGATCGATTGGAGTCGAGACCGTGGTCGCGCGCTGGTCGTATTTGAAATCGGTGAAAATGCGATGACAGAGGTCCATCGCCGCTTCGAGCATCGGGCGGCCTGCGGGAAACGACGGCGCGGCATAGGCGCCGAACGCCGGAGTAATCATCACGCGCGGCGATTCATAGACGAACTCCAGCGCGTCAAAGGTGGCCTCGGTCTCGTGCTTGCTGACCTCCAGCGCGACCTGTTCCCACGACGGAGTCAGCGCCGGATGCAACGCTTCGATGGCATGCCGATCGACCACACTGGTGGAAGTGATAACGAGAGTCCGGTGCGGTTCCTGGATCGAGAAATGAGTTACAGGATTGCCAAAATAGTCGTCGCGGGTGGCTAATGAATCCGGCGCCGGATCGATCGCCAGATGATGTTCGATCGGGGTCTGATTGCGATCCGCGCGCGGCGCCAGGTGGACCTCGGTATGCGACACCGAAACGGGGTTGCTGTAGCGGTAGGTGGTGGTGTGAATTACGCGCAGGGCCACAATAGATACCTGGTTAACGAGTGTAGGATCGCGCCGCCTCAGGAAGCATACAGTTGCGGCGCCGCGACCGCATGATGGAAGTAGCCGCGCGTCAGCGTCTCGGACAGCAGCGGCAACTCGACCGCCAGCCGCGTCACCAGGTTTTCAAGGTTGACCCAGTGCCCCTTTTCATCAGGGCGCACCAGTTCCGCCGCTTCCGCGACCTGCACGGCGGTCAGCAGGCGGACGGCCAGCCGCCATTCGGGCGGCCGATGCGTGAGCGAAACGCTCTCCGGCAACTGATCGATATCCTCGCGCAGGCGCGCCAGCTGGAAGGCCGCAGATCGTGGATTCGCCTCGTCGAGCAGCAGCAGATCGATCACTAGATTCTCCTGCATCGAGGTCAAGTAGCGCGATCGATAGGTCAGCGAGCTGTCGGCGATTTCGAGCAGCACCTCCAGTTGACCGCTATCGGTGGCCGGCTGATAACCCAGCCCGCAGCGAATGAGGTCAACCATCTGGATCGCGCGCTCCAGCCTCCGCCCGATATCCAGAAAGCGCCAGCCGTGGCCGCGCGTCATGCTTTCCATCACCAGGCCGCTGAAGGCCGAGAGCGTGATGATGAAATGATCGAGCAGGCTGGTCGCGGCGCTGATGCGCAATGGTTCGTCCGGCGGCGGCGTGGAAATCTCCTGATCGAAGTGGTTGAGAATCTGCCACGCATCCGCGGAGATGCGATCGCGCAGCAGCCATGCGACCCGGCGTACCTGATGCAGGCTCCAGCCGAGGCCGCCGCGCGACTCCGAAGCGTAGATCATCGCGAGCAACTGACGTTCCGGCGATGCCGTGGACTTCGGATCCACGCCGAGATGCCCCAGCGCCGCGAGCACGCGATAGCCGGCCTCGATGCCCGCGGCCCGCAACGGGTCCGACTCCTGCGAAATGCGCGAAAGAATCGCGCGCGCGACCCGCACCACCATCTCAACCCGTTCGACGTAGCGGCCCAACCAGAAGAGGTTGTCGGCGATGCGGCTGGGCAGATCGATGGTGGCGCGGTTCACCTCGATCGGCGTCGCCTCCGCGCGCAGCAGGCTGAATTCCGCCGCCGGTTGATCGCCCAGTACCCAGGTGTCCTTGCTGCCGCCGCCGTGCTGCATCGAGACCACCAGGCTATCGAGCGAAGTCGTAACGCGCGTGAGGCCACCTGGCATCACTGCATAAGAATCGCCGTCCGCGACGAGGTAAACCCGCAGCACGAAATGGCGCGGCGACAATTGACTCTCGTCCCATACCGGGACGGTCGCGAGCGCGACCTGCTCCTGCGCGACGTAGTCGGCGGGGAACGCGCGCATCTCGGCGACGAGCTTTTCGCGTTGATGGGCGCTCAAGCGTGCGCCGAAGATGGGCTCATGGCGATGGTCAGGGAAGGCCGGCTTGATGACCAGCTTGGAGAGATTTTCGACCACGTGCGCTAACGGTGCGGGCTGGCCGCACCACCACGTCGCGACGGTCGGCATTTTGAGTTCTTCGCCCAGAATGTGCCGGCACAGATGCGGCAGGAACGCCGCCGGGGCGGCCGATTCGATCAGCCCGGAACCGAGCGCGTTGGTAACCGCGACGTTGCCCGTCCGCGCCGCCTGCAGCAGACCCGCGACGCCCAGTATCGAATCCTCGCGCAACTCGACCGGGTCGCAAAAGCTGTCGTCCTGGCGGCGGATGATCAAATCCACCGGCAGCAGGCCGCCGAGCGTTTTCAGAAAAACGGTATTCTCGCGAACCGTAAGATCCGCACCTTCGACCAGGGTGAAGCCAAGATAGCGCGCCAGGAATGCGTGCTCGAAGTAAGTCTCGTTATATGGTCCGGGGGTCAGCAGAACGATGCGCGGGTTCTCGCGATTCTGCGGCACCAGGCTGAGCAGGGTCTCCCGATAGACTTCGAAGAAGCGCGCCAGCCGCCGCACCTGCGCCGCGCGAAAGACGTCGCCTAGCACGCGCGTCGAGACGAGCCGGTTTTCGAGTGCGTAGCCTGCCCCCGACGGCGCCTGCGTGCGATCCGCGAGCACCCACCATTTGCCGTCCGGCGCGCGCGCAATGTCGGCTGCGTAGGTGTGCAGGTAGATCCCGCGCGGCACCTGCACGCCGGAACAGGGCCGCAGGAAGCCGTCGTGACGAAACACCAGTTCGGGCGGAAGCAGATTGCTGCGCAGCAGTTTTCGCGGTCCATAAAGGTCGGCAAGGATCGAGTTGAGCAGCGTCGCGCGCTGGCGCAAGGCGGTTTCGATGCCCGCCCATTCGCGGCCGTCGATTACCAGCGGCACCGGATCGAGCGGCCACGGCCGATCGGTGGCGGCCGGATCTCCATAGACGTTGTAGGTGACGCCGTTGTCATGGAGCAGGCGCCGGCCCTCCTGCCAACGCCCGAGCAGGCCGGCGGTGCCGATGGCAGAGAGCGAGTCGAACAACGCATTCCAATGCGGTCGAATCTTCCCCTCGGCCGCAACGAGTTCGTCGTAAAAAGCGGAGTTGGCCTGGTATGGCCAAGCCTTGCCGGCGCCCTCAACTCGTTCGGGTGATTCCAGGTTCATCCCTCTCCCAATGCTACCGTGACAACGCGACCAATCGTGCGGAACTCACCACGTAACATTTCGGACACGCATTTTGACACATCGCGCAACAATGAGGCACGAAAAATCTAGCAGATCACGGCTATGTCAGGCGGGACGGCCCGGGCGGGCGGCGCAGATCGAGCGTCAAGGGAAACTTCGGATTCAGCTCGGCTGGCGGTATCACTAACGGTCCTGGGGTGTGCGCCAATTTCGAAAAGCGCGAATTGCGGCGGGCTTCCGCTTCGTACGCATTTACCGGGAAGGTTGCGTAGCTGAGGCCGCCCGGATGAGAGACGTAATAGGCGCATCCGCCCATCGAACGCCCGTTCCAGGTGTCGATCAGATCGAAAATCAGCGGGGCCTGCACCGGGATCGTCGGATGGAGGCATTGCGGCGGCTGCCACGCCCGATAGCGCACGCCTGCCACCCATTCGCCATGCGTGCCAGTAGGATGGAGCGGAATACGGCGGCCGTTGCAGGCTACGAGGTAACGATCGCTGGTCATGCCGACGACCTTGGCCTGCACCCGCTCCACCGAGGAATCGACGTAGCGCGCGGTCCCGCTGGCGCCGGGCTCTTCGCCGAGCACGTACCACGGCTCGGTCGCCTGACGGATTTCGAGATCGATGCCCAGGTAATTCACGCGGCCGAAAATCGGATAGCGGAATTCGAAATGCGGCGCGAACCATTCCATCTCGAACGGAAAGCCGGCGCGCTTCAATTCCTCCAGCACGTCGGAAAAATCGCGCGCGATAAAATGCGGCAGCATGAAGCGATCGTGAAGTTGCGTATCCCAATCGACGGGCGGCCGCGTATAGGGTTGCTTCCAGAACCACGCGACCAGCGCCCGCACCAGCAATTGCTGCGTCAGGCTCATACGCGCATGCGGCGGCATGTCGAATCCGCGCATCTCCAGCAGACCGAGGCGGCCAGTCGGACTGTCCGGCGAATAGAGCTTGTCGATACAGAATTCGGCGCGATGGGTGTTGCCGCTCACATCGACCAGCAGATGCCGGAAGATGCGATCGACCAGCCACGGCGGAGCGCTGCCCTGGCGGGGATCGGGAACCTCGCTAAACGCGATTTCGAGCTCGTAGAGACTGTCCTTGCGGGTCTCATCGATACGCGGCGCCTGGCTGGTCGGTCCGATAAACATGCCCGAAAACATGTACGACAGCGACGGATGATTCAGCCAGTAGGAAATCATACTGCGCAGCAAATCCGGGCGGCGCAGGAATGGACTATCGGCAGGCGTCGCCGCTCCGAGCGCAAAATGATTACCGCCGCCGGTGCCGGTGTGGCGGCCGTCCACCATGAACTTCTCGGTGCCAAGCCGGCACAGCCGCGCTTCCTCGTAGATGGCGGTCGTATTACTAACCAGCTCGGCCCAGTCATGCGCCGGATGAATGTTGACTTCGATGACGCCGGGGTCAGGCGTGACGCTGAAATGCCGGATGCGATAGTCGAAGGGCGGCGTGTAGCCCTCGATCACGACGGGCATCTTCAGGAAGGCGGCGGTGTTCTCGATCGCCGCCAGCAATTCGATGTAGTCATCGGCCAGCTTCAGCGGCGGCATGAAAACGTGCAGGCGGCCGTCGCGCGGCTCGACGCATAAAGCGGTCCGCACTACCCACGGGGCCGACTCGCCGACGCCGGGCATCCGATCGCGGCTGCGATCGCGCTTGAGCTGCAAGGACGGATCGAGCGGCGACACCTGCGTAGGTTCCGGCAGCGGGCCGCGTTCCGCCATCGGATCGAGCGGAATCATCTGCGGGGCTTCATCCGGCGCTACCCACGGCAGGCTCGGCAGAGGCAGTCGTAGCCCCAGCGCGGAGTCGCCGGGAATCGCGTAAAGATGTTGCCCGCGCAGCAGCCAGAGTCCCGACTGCCATTCGGGTTCGCGCGCGCCGTCGCCGCGTTGAATCGGCAGGACGTAGCCGACGGGAGTCTTCAGACCTCGCTCGAATACGCGCCGCACGCGCTCGCGTTCACCGGCATTTTCGAGACGATTGTCGGCCACATCGACGTTGATCGGCAGATTGCGTTCCCGTTCGAGATAATGAACCGGATCCTCGAACGCGGGTTTGACATACTCCGGGTCAAGGCCCAATCTCCGCGCGAGGGTCTCACCAAAGCGCTGGGCTTCGCCCGGGCCGAAGTTATTTTCCTGATCCGGCTGCGCGAGCAGCGCTCGATCCTGCCACAGCGGCACGCCATCCTTGCGCCAATAACAGCTCAGCGCCCAGCGCGGCAGCGGCTCGCCGGGATACCATTTGCCTTGCCCATAATGCAGCAACGCACCGTTGGCGAAGCGTTCGCGCAGCCGATCGATCAATCGCTCGGCGAGCGTCCGTTTTTCCGCGCTGAGGGCGTCATAATTCCACTCGGCGCCTTCCATATTATCGATTGAGACGAAGGTCGGCTCGCCGCCCATCGTGAGCTTGATATCGCCGGCCTCAATTTCCGCGTCAACTTCGTAGCCGAGCGCCTCAATTCGCTGCCATTGTTCGTCGGTATAAGGCAGCGTCACGCGCGGATCTTCATGGATCCGGGTGACGGACATCTCGTGGGCAAACTCGACTTCGCTAGGACTTACCAGACCCGTCACAGCGGCCGCCGAACCCGGCTCGGGCGTCGCAGCCAGCGGTATATGACCCTCGCTCGCAAACAGGCCCGAGGTAGCATCCAGACCGATCCAGCCCGCGCCCGGCAGATAGACCTCCGCCCAGGCGTGGAGATCGGTGAAGTCCTGCGTGGGACCTTCAGGACCCTCGAGCGGTTTCTGGTCAGGCTTAAGCTGAATCAGATAGCCCGAGACAAAGCGCGCGGCGAGGCCCAGGTTGCGCAGCATTTGCACCAGCAACCACGCGCTGTCGCGGCACGATCCGCAGTTGAGGGCCAGCGTCTCTTCCGGGGTCTGAACCCCGGGCTCCATGCGGATGAGATAACGAATCCTCTGCGCCAGGTCCTGATTCAGGCCGACCAGAAAATCGACCGTGCGCTGCTGCTTGCGGCTGACGCCTGCCATCAGGGCTTTCAGTTGAGCCCCCACCGGCAACGGCTCCAGATACGGCGTCAGGTCCTTGCCGAGCCATTCGTCGTACTTGAAGGGAAACTGCTCCGCGTAAGGTTCGAGGAAGAAGTCGAACGGATTGATCACGGTCATTTCCGTAACCAGATCGACCTCGATCGAGAAGTGATCGACCTTATCGGGAAAGACGATGCGCGCGAGATAGTTGTTCTCCGGATCCTGCAGCCAGTTTACGAAATGGCCGGGCGGATCAATCTTCAGCGAGTAGGAGGTAACCGGAGTGCGGCAATGCGGGGCCGGACGCAGCCGAATCACCTGCGGCGATAATTCGACCAGCCGGTCGTACCGATAGACGGATTTATGATGCAGTGCAACGCGAATCGACATACGTAAGGTGCAGTGCTACCGGAATCGCCGTGACGAGTCACCTGCTAACATGCGAAATTCGCGCCGTACCAGACACTTCGCCGCATGAAATCTTCGCTCAAGGATGGCCGTCGCGTACCGAGAGCAATAACGAGCGAAGAGAATGGCGGCTCGTCCCAAAGGCTCAGCAAAGTCGGTTTGATGGATATCTTCGACACCCGGGGCGCCGACTCGCGATGGCGTGATTTTCCGCTGGCCGATGCGCACCGATTAGGCATTTGCATCGCGAGTAGTGGGCATCGCGATTTAGCCGCTCTCGCAAATGCGTCTTCCTCGAGGCGGCCTGCCATTGCAAATCGCCCGGCTTTGATGCGAATCCTAGGTTGAAATGAATGCGGGCGGCAATCCAATCGGGATGCAGTCGGCGCTTTCGCGCAGTCGGACACCTTTAGGAGAGACAGGAGCCGTCTCCGAAAACTGGCGGCAGCGAGCTGCTCCTTTGGGAGGACTGAAGATGACCGAGACTGAACGTTTGACGGCGCTGGAAGAGATAAAGCAGGTCAAGGCACGCTACTTCCGCTGCATGGACACCAAGGACTGGAGTGGCTTCGAGGCGGTGTTCACCTCCGACGCGACGGCGGATTATTCGTCAGAGGGCGACCCCAAAGAATGGACGGCCGCTGGCGTCGCAAAAGTCGTCGCCCTCGTGCGCAATGCGGTCGGGCCCGCGGTCACCATTCATCACGGACACATGGCGGAGGTGGAAGTGCTCACGCCGACCACTGCGCGAGGGATTTTCGCGATGGAGGACCTCATCTGGTGGCCCGAGGGGTCGCGCCGCAAGACCCTGCATGGATGGGGTCATTACCACGAAACTTACGAAAAGATAGCCGGCAAATGGCTGATCAAAACCCTCAAACTGACTCGCCTGAGGCTTGAACAAACCTGAACGGAGCATTCTGACGCAGGGTGAGATTCCAGCTAACTGACTAATCCTGCAGACTCAGGTTTCGGGGAAATACCCAATCAGTTGCGGCTGGCGACCCGCCCGTTTACGGACAACAGAGCGGTACTCGGCGGACTGCTGGAGCTCCGCGGAAATTGAAACGCGGCGAGCGCCGATGCGAGTCCGCGTTCGTTGCAGTTCATACTTACGGGCGCCATGGCTTCTCCTGACGCCTAAATCGACTAAGTCGAAGATTCCGCCGCAGGTGCGCGATCGATTGCCCGTCAAATAGCGTCTCCTGCCCAATCATAACATCCAATGGATGCCGGAAGGGCATTTGCTGCGAAACGTTCTCAAAACTCGAGCGTCCATCTCTCGAGCGTCCATCTATGGACTGGGGCTGAGTCGAGTAAGGATACCGTTTGCGAAGGTATTAAACATTATTAGCTCTTATTTTAGCTATAAGTAAGATGCCGTATAAATAGACCCTCCTCTCCGGTCTGTTAATGTTTTTACAATTTATGATAGTCTTTGAGAGGTTTAGCATCGCAACTGTTAGTCAGCAAATGATGACTCGCAGTTACATCAGGAAGAATGGCAAAAGTAAAAAAACGCACGTTCGGTCAGGTACTTCGTGATCGGCGTCGTCAACTGGACCTCACGCAACAGGAAGTAGCCCGCCGAATTAAAACCTCGACGCCCTACGTTGGTCACCTGGAAGCGGGCAAGCGGCGTCCCTCGAATGCCGTGCTGAGTCGCCTTGCCGACGTTCTCGGGCTCAATCGACGCGACTTGTTCATTCTTGCCAACCCAAAGGTAGTGGAGTTGCTCGGGCCTAACGAGGCCGACAAAGGCAATTCGGCGTGGGATCTTTTCCAGCGGGACGAGCAGCTTCGCCGAGCTCTTGGCATCACTCCGGAAGAAATCGAAATCTTATCGAAAGTGGCGGAGATGGGCGAGGTCATTTCGCCGCGCGACTTTGTCTTCGTGTTGTACGCCGTGCGGCGAGCGCTGGGCCGCTAAATGCCCACCGATTTTGCCCGGATCTAAGCGGCGCTCAGCAGGCGACGTGAGTGTACGCGCGATGGAAGATACTCGCCGGGGTGTTCGCGATACCTGACATCCTGCCGGCTCCGGTAGATACACGCAGTTTGCTTTCCCTACAAGTTGCGGTTTGATTCCTACACAATTAGGCGTTAGTGTCCCGTAAGGAACGTCTGGGCTGCTCTTTGTCGAATTGAGTTGAATCAGCGAGCTCTTAAGTACTAATCGCTCGCCACACAGGCTGCTTATGGAACCGTCGGGGGGGGGAGGATTATCCGGGTCAACGGGCCTACGGAAGTTCTGGGTGGAACAAAGCCATCCATCTCCAGTTCGGAATCGAAGTTTGACCGGGTGCTGATCGAGAGATTCACGACCGAGGACTTTGGACAAAGTTCGAAATACTGCTTCAACGATCGGCACGTCATTTCGGTTCAGCGCGAAGGGATCGCCAAAGCCCGCGTAAATGGATCGAGCAAAATATGGGGCGCGGGCGCTATCGCTATATGCCCGATCGGAGAGCCTCAGCACGAATTCACCTTTTCGAAGGTTAGCGTAACGTGTGCGACGTTGGATCCCGTGTTTATACGGGAGGCCGTCGCCGACGCGATCGACGCCGACCGTCTGGAACTCCGGACCTTGCGATTGGAGCGCGACGAACAATTGGAACGCCTTCTGCTTGCTGCCGAATTTGAAATCAGATCGACTGAGCCTGGCAACCGTCTCCTGCTGGAATCTCTTGGAACCGCCATCGCGGCTAATTTACTGGTGCATCACTCGTCCCAACGCGTCGTCCCGAGAGAATATACCGGCACGATGCCAAAACACCTGCTGGCCCGGGCCATCGACTTTATCCAGGAAAACCTGGGAAGGAACGTAAGTCTCGCTGAGATTTCGGCTGAGGTCGATATTAGTCCTTATCATTTCTGCCGCTCGTTCAAGCGAGAGACGGGATTTTCTCCGCACCAGTATTTGACGCGCGAACGCGTGAGACGAGCCCAGCAGTTCCTGACCGAGCATCGGCTTAGCCTGGTCGAGATCGCCAATGAACTTGGCTTCAGCGATCAGAGCCACTTCACCCGTATCTTTCACAATTTGGTGGGAGTTACGCCAGCGCGGTATTCCGCGATTCATTAGGGTGCCGGACGGAGTTCGAAATCGAGCCCGGCGAGGAATCGCGTATGGAGACAACGCAAGAATGCCCAACTGGAGCTAGCGCAAGAATATCCAACGTTAAGCAAGATTCTTCAATACTGCTTCTCTAAGAAGGTATTTAGTTGAGTAGTCCGACAGCCCCCTGTTTGACGGCACTAGAGCTAGTCGCGGCAGCCTCGGTCAGGACTTCGCCCTACCGGGGAGCTCGTGCGGTGCAGAGAGCGACGAAGCCGCTCGGACGCTCTCAATTACTATCCTACGGCGGCTGTGGAACAAGTCGAAAGGCTTGAATTCACGGCCGCAACTGTCCGCCTCGAGCGACCGCAATCACTGACGTTCAGTCCGCACTGTCCGGCTTGATGGGCAGAAATCTCTACCGAAAGGCTGCTTCGATAACCGCGGTTAACGCTTCCAATTTCACCGGCTTGGCGACGTAATCATCCATCCCCGAGGCCAGGCAGCGTTCACGCGCCCCCTCAAGGGCGTGCGCGGTCATGGCGATTATGGTGGTATGCCGCCGCGCGCCTTCGCGCCGGCGGATTTCGACCGTCGTAGCGTAGCCGTCCATTTCGGGCATTTCACAATCCATCAGGACGATCGGATAAGACTTCTCGGACATGGCTGCGAGTGCTGCTTTGCCTCCATCCACGACGTCAACCAGATAGCCTAGCCGTTGAAGTTGCCTTTGAGCGACCTTGCGATTGACCAGGTTGTCATCGACGACCAGGATTCGCTTAGGAACCGACGGACTTCTGTCACCCGGAGCGACAGCAGCGACCATCGAGGCCGACCGTTCTGCTTCATCGGGCGGATCTTGCGGGGTTGGCCGTTCCGAGGCGAGCATCGTGCAGAGTGTCGCATGAAGGTGAGATGGCTTAATCGGTTTGCTCAGCCATTGGACACTCCCATCGTCGCCACCAATCGGGAAGGCTTCGGACCTCCTTGCGGTACCGATCACGATCACGGGCGTTTTCGCGAGGACCGAATTCAACTTGATGGTGCGCGCCAGTGTCATACCATCCATGCCGGGCATTTGAGCGTCCACCAGGATTACATCGAAGGGCGCCGCATCGCCGGGCCGACCCCGAAGCAGAGACAAAGCTTCGTCGCCGCTTTCGGCAGTAGCAGCGACCATCCCCCACGCGCGCATCGCGTCGGCGAGGGCGGTGCGATTGGTCGCGTTGCCCTCGACGATCAATCCGCGCCGGCCACTCAGCGGTGCGGGCGCGGAGGCCGCGGCCGGGTGCGAAAGACCGAACACTGCGGTGAAGCAGAACAGCGATCCTTCGCCCGGCGCGCTCTCGAGTTCGATTTGGCCTTCCATGCCTTCGACGAGTTTGGTCGAAATGGTCAGCCCCAGACCCGTGCCGCCGTACTTGCGGGTAGTCGATGCGTCGGCCTGCGAGAAGGGATTGAACAAGGCGGCCTGTGCGCTCCGCGGAATGCCGATGCCGGTGTCTCTGACGGCGAAACGGATCGTTATCCGGGCGCTCGATTTCGACTGCACCGAGACCGTGACCGCAACTTCGCCGGATTCGGTGAATTTCAAAGCGTTGCCGATCAGATTGTTTAATACCTGGCGCAGCCGGCTGGGGTCTCCGGAAACGATTTCCGGAACGTCGCCGGCCACCGCCAGGATTAGCTCCAGACCTTTGCTGTGGGCCTTTTCGGCGAACGACTCGATGGTGCTTTCGAGGACTCCAGACAAACCGAACGCGATCCGCTCGAAGATCACCTTCCCCTCAACCAACTTGGAGAAGTTGAGGATGTCATTGACAATCGTCATCAGCAGGGTGCCGCATTCCGAAGCCGTCTTGGCGTATTCGAACTGTTCGGGGTTCAGGCCGGAATCGAGCAGCAACTCGTTCATCCCGATGATGCCGTTGAGCGGCGTGCGAATTTCATGGCTCATGTTGGCCATGAATTCAGACTTGATACGCACCGCTTCCATCGCCGCATCGCGCACGCGGTTCAATTCTTCCTCGACGTGCTTGCGCTCCGTAATGTCAACGGAGATGCCTTCGTAATGGTCGATTTGCCCGGCCGCATCGTAGAATGCTTGCGAGCTCAGGACGCACCACACCGTCCTGCCGTCGAGGCGCCGGAATTGCGCTTCGACGTTTTCCAGCACGCCATCCCGCGCGACCTCAGCGCTGAGCCGCGAACGCTCCTCCGGATCGACCCAGAAATCACCGATATTAACCTTTTTCAGGCTCTCCTCATCGGGGAATCCAAGCATCGCGATGAAGCGTGCGTTGGCCTCGATCACTTTGCCTTCCGGCGTGGTGATGAAGACGCCAACCGGAACCGTATTGAATAGAGCGCGATAGCGCGACTCCGCCTGCTTGCGCGCACGCCGTCCCTGGGCGTCTCGCAACTCGCGCTCAACTGCGGCCGGCAGCCGGGTCAGGTTGCCCTTCGATATGTAGTCCTGCGCGCCGGCCCTTATCGCTGCGACGGCGACGTCCTCGCCAACACTGCCGGAAACCAGAATAAAGGGCACGTCGGGATCCCTGTTTTGCAGAAGATTCAACGCAGCGAGCCCAGTGAAGCTGGGCATCGCGTAATCGGCTATGACCATGTCCCAATGCTCGCGCCCGAGCGCCGCCTCCATCGCCGCCGCCGTTTCCACGCGTTCCCAGGCCGGGTCGCAGCCGGCGCCCCGCAGGGCCCGTACTACCAGCTCGGCGTCATCCGACGAGTCCTCGACAATCAGGAGTCGCATCGCATTTGCCTATTCGTCAGCGCAGCGGCAGACGGACGTTGCGTGGCCTCGACCTCGTCGTGCACCACCACAAATTGCTGCATGAAGTTCTGCTTCTTCGAAGCCCGCCGCATCGGCGCTTCATCGTGGCGCTGGTCAGCGACGGACGAGACAATCCGATTTTCAGACATCTGAGCTACTTCCATCACGTTCTGAAGTGGTGATCGAGAGGGGTCTATCCCGGTTTTCCGCCTTCCACCTCAGCCGAAACCCCGCGCCCACATCCAGCCGGTATCTCATCTAAACGTTGGTCAACGCGGAGTGCGGTCTCTCGTTGAGGACCAGCCAGTACAGGCCCAATTGCTTCACCGCGTTGACGAACTGATCGAAATCGACCGGCTTGCGCACGTAACTATTCGCCCCCAGGCCATAGCCCTGAACCAGATCCCGCTGCTCCGCAGAGCAGGTCAAAATAACCACGGGAAGGAGCCGGGTCCGCGGGTCCGCACGCAGCAGCCTGAGCACCTCGAAACCGTCCATTTTGGGCAGCTTGAGATCGAGGAGGACGATTTGAGGGACATCGGCAGCGTCGCGTCCTTCATAAAGCCCCGTTCCAAAAAGGTAATCGACCGCCTCGACGCCATCGCGCGCAACGACAACCTTATTGTTGATGTTGTTCTTTTTGAGAGCCCGCAGCGTGAGCGCCTCGTCGTCGGGATTGTCTTCCACCAGCAGGATGACTTGATCGTCATGCATTTGGGGTTTCTCCTTGATGTTCCGAGAGGGTAAACGAGAAGGTAGCGCCCTTGCCCAGCGCACCTTGAGCCCAGGTCCGGCCCCCGTGGCGTTGGATAATACGGCGCACCGAGGCCAGCCCGATCCCGGTTCCCGGGAACTCGGTCACCGCGTGCAGGCGCTGGAAGGTGCCGAACAGTTTGCCGACATAGGCCATGTCGAACCCGGGACCGTCGTCGCGGACATAATAAACCGGCGCTCCGTCCTGACGGGCGATTCCAACCTCGATCCTCGATTGCGGCATGTTCATAGTGAACTTCCAGGCGTTGCCGAGCAGATTCTCAAGCACTACACGCAGCAGGCGCGGGTCGCCGCGGCCCATGACGCCATCGGCGACCACACATTCGACGTGGCGCTGTGGGTCACCGGACTGGAGACCCGCGAGAATACCTTTGGCCATCGCACCCAAATCGACCGACTCGGCGCGCATCTCGGCGCCCGTGACGCGCGCCAGATTCAAAAGATCGTCGATCAGCTGCGCCATGCGCTGGGTGGCCGCCCGGATGCGGTCAAGTGAGTGCTTCGCGTCGGCGTCGAGCTGAGTGCCCCAGTCCTCGAGCAAGGCCAGGCTGAAGCCGTCGATGCTACGCAACGGTGCGCGTAGATCATGGGATACCGAATAGGAAAAGGCCTCAAGCTCCTTGTTCGCGGCCTCGACCTGGACAGCGTGCCGCCGCTGTATTTCATCCAGTTCGCGAACTCTTTCCTCGGCTTCTTTGCGATCGCTGATGTCGCGAATTACGCTCGACACCAGTGTCCCATCTTCGGTCTCAATCTCGCTCAGACTGACTTCAATGGGAAATTCGCTCGCGTCCTTGCGCAATCCGTAAAGTTCCGCACCCGGACCTGCCGGGCGGACCTTCGAGTCAGCAAAGTAGCTGTTGCAATCGTGCGAATGTTGCGCGCGAAAACGCGGTGGCAGCAACATCTCAACCGGCTTGCCGAGCAACTCCTCGCGCGAGTAGCCGAACCGCTTTTCGGTCTGGGCATTGGCTAGCACAATGCGCCCTTGGCGGTTCACGAGCACGATGGCATCGGGAGCCGTTTCCAGCAGCGCGCGGAAGCGGTCGTCGGCCCTTCGACGATCGACGGCAATTTGCTTAAAGCGGTAAGCCGTCAAACCGGCGTAGCCGCCGACCAGTAACAACCACGCGAAGATGATAATGCCGCCAACGCCCATCACCGCCGCACTGCGGCGAAAGGACGTCTGCAAGGCAGCGGTCCGGGCGGTCAGCAAGATACTTTCAGTTGCTGACAGCGGATCATATTGCGAGCGAAGTTGAGAGAGCGCGGTCGCAAGGTTCGCGAAAACCGGATCCTTGATCGCATCCTCGCGGCTCGTGGAAGCGGCTACCTGAATGGCCTCCTGTGCGAGAATCGCAGCGTTCGCGGCGGCCAGATCAACCTGGTCGAGTTGGCGCTGCTGAGCGGGGTTATCCAGCGTCAGGATACGCAGCGCGACGGCTTGGCGCTGCAAATCAGATATACTGGCGGCAAGGTTATCGAGAGGCTCGCGATCTCCGTGCGCGTAATAGTTTTGCAGTGCGGCTAACGCGGCGAACGAGTCCCCGCCGGCAACATCCAAGGTTTCGATAACGGTGCCGGCGCGGCTTATCCAATTGTTGGAATCGAAGTTTCGATTGAGATCGTCATAGGCAGCAAGTGCGACCGCTATTGCTGCGACGACCGCGATCGCGAAACCAGCCAGCAGGTACTGGGCTTCCTTATTCTGAGATGAAAGCTTTTTCGCGATCATAGTGCGCTGCTTTGGGCGTTAACCGCGCCTGCCTGACCGGTTCATCGTTTTGCAGTCCGCTCTCGCGCCCTCGGTGTTGAGTGTGATTTCTAGAGGACTATATGACTCAAGAGTTGTGCCGCGAGATTGGTAAGTCTTGACCCTCTACGGTCAGTCCTCATGCCTCACAACCGGCAGGTGCCAATCGGATGACAGCTGCGGCACTAATTTGTCACAACCGTTTCAGGCCGTAAGAATGGCGCGATGAGCAAACCACGTAGCTCTAAAAGAGAACCTCTATTGCGTGGAGCTGACCGCGAGAGAACGGTCGCACAGCGTCGCCGTCTTCCGATCGACAGAGAGAATCGTCGAGGTGCGTCAAATTTCTGCCGCCGCCGCGCTATGTGGGACCGTAGCTTTGGCCAACGCGGAATCGGGTCGGGCCGCGACCCTCAACCAGGAGTATTGCTTCGAGGGAACTCGTTAAAGGAGCGCTCGCGGACTGGAGTGCCTTCCTACTTACTCCGACGTCCCACGCAGAGTCACCTTGTTCGACTTTGCCCTTTTAGCATTGCTGGTGACGGCGAACGACGCCGAAGAATTACCCGGCTTGGCCGGTGCCTTGAAGGCAACCGTCACAGATTCGCTCTGCCCCGCGGTGAGTGAGAATTCTCCCAGGCCGCCGGTCACCGAGAAGACCTTCGACGCGGTCTGGCCGACCTTGCCGGTCAGAGTGCCGCCGCCGCTATTGGTGATCTGGAGCTGTTCGGTGGTGGTGGTGCCGTGGGTCGCGGAGATCAACAAGACGCGGTAGGGCGGTGCAAACGCGATATTGGGTGGCTGGGGGCGCGGCGTTGGCGTCGGAGACGGCGACAGGAACGGCGTTGGACAAATCGTGCCGGCGGGGTTGATGACCGTCAGGAAGCCGTTAGTGGAATTCTGGCCGGCGGCGTTGTTGGTGAATTGGAAGGCGTTCGAGGTGATCGGAAAGTCGTTGGAAAACGTGAAGCCGGCGACGACGATATTGCCGTTCGAATCGACTTTGAGGCCGGTGCTCGCGTCGAGCTGGCCGGTTCCTCCGAGTAATGTCGAAAACACCAGCTGATTAGGGGCATTCTGTTGGGTGGGGTCAAGCTCGGCGACGAAGCTCGTGAGCGGCACCTTGGTCAGACTGAGATAGACGAATCCGGAGCTCTGGTTCGCGTCAAGCGGAAATCCCGAGTTGCAGGTCGTCGAAATCCAGGTTGCCGAACCTCCGCTGGTCGCCGTGCCGGTGATGAAGACTTTGCCGCCTGAAACTGCGATATCGGTCGCCGCATCGCCTAGACCGATGGATTTGCTGATGCTCTGATTCGGAGATGGTTCCGGCACTGATATCTGGAAGCCGCAGCCGCTGAAATAGGTTGAATAGCGGAATTGAGCCTGGCTCGGATAAGGCGCCTGCGAGGTATCGATTTCGACGATAAACGCGGCGGTCCCTGGAGAGTTATTGGTCATGTTGCAGCCAGTCGCCCCCTGGTTTTCCAATTGGAACGGCTGGATATCGGACGAGCCCGGAATCCCCGAAAAGTCAGTCGAACCGGTAACGCCGGTGACCCAGATATGACCGGTGCTGCTATCGATCGCAACCCCGGTTCCGGCGTCGCCGATGGATGTCGAAACGGTAACCTTATTGGGCGCTATCAAGCTTCCGGTCCCGCCTGAGCCGCCCAAATAGGTGGCGTAAATCAGAGATGCGGCGCCGCTTTTGGTGGGGTCGAATTGCGCCAGGTACGCATTGCTACCGAGCGTATTGCTTGATTCCTGGAACGAATTGACCGCCGCATTGACGGTGGTCAGGTTGGTTGAGAAGGTCGCTCCCGTAATGTATCCGTCGCCATTGCCGTCCACTGCCAGGCCCATGGCAGTGTCGCCGCTGATCCCATTGCCACTGCCGCCGTACAAGGTTGAATAATCGAGCGATTGACCATCCTCGTGAACCACGACGAAACTCGCGTTGCCCCCGGCGGTAGCAAGCAAAGCCGACTGAAACGGCTGGAGGGTGGCAGGAGCGGGGAATCCCTGAGCCATTGAGCTCTCCGATGAGCCCGCGATGTAGGCCTTGCATTGGGTCTCCGGCGTAGCGCCGCATCCGGCGGGGAAGAGCGCGACCCGCGCCTCAGTCGCACCGTTCTGACCGTCGATATAGCACGACCAGGCGATTCCGCTGCCGTCGGGCTGGAGCTTGGAGATGAAGCCGACAGCGGTGCTGGCGCTGCCTGCGTCGTTGCTTTGTCCGAACGCGCCGCACGAGGCGGTGCCGGGAAAAGATCCGCCGGAGGCGGCCGTACCCGAATAAGTCTGGCCGACGACGAAGGGGTGATTACCGGCATCGACGGCGATGCCGAAGGCCAGGTCGCCGTTGCCTTTTCCAGCGTCGGCGGCGGCGGTGTCGCCCGCCGCACCCAGGTAGGTCGCATATATCAGGGAGGCAGCGTTAGACGCCGCATCCGTATAATTGAACTTCGCGATGAAGACGTTAGGGTTCTGGTCGGGCGGAGAGTTAGCGCCCTCGAGCGTGGTTTGAAAGGCCCCGGGATGCGGAAAATCATTGGAGAACGCCACGCCCGTCACGTATGCGTTGTTGCTCGAATCGAGCGCAAGGCCGAGTCCCATGTCGGACTCGGCGATTGCGGAGTTATTGTTGAGGAACGGAATCTGACCCCCGAAGTTAAGCGGGGCGTTGCTCATCCCACTGCCGCCGATGTAACTCGAGTACACCAGGATCGGCATCGCTGGATCTATCACCAGCGGGCGCGAATGGTCGTACGCGGCGATTTGTAGTGCGACTTCGCGGTGCGGCACCCGATTTTCGATCGTGCCGTTCGGCGACATCACGAATGAACCTGCGACGGAAACCCGGCTTCCGTCGGCGCGTCGCTGATAGATGTCGGGCTTGCGCATCACGATCATCCCGGCTGTCGTCGCGATCGCAATATTCCCATTCTTGTCCGTTGTGGTGCTGGCAGGACCTTCGATTGCGAACCTGATCTTCGAAGTATCGGCGCCGGGCGCGGCGATGATGTCGTATTCGAGCGAATCATGCGCGCCGTAATGGATTACGTCCACGCCTGGGTAAACGTCTGCGACCTTCACTCTCGCGAAAGTCGGGATGTTGGTATGAAAATCTGCCTGGTTGCCGATCAGGTAGTTAACCTGTCCCGGCAGAGGATCGAGTCCGGTCATCGCGGGGTGTGGATTCGCGCCGATCATGCGGATCCGGACCGCCGATCGAACCATGCGCGCGCGATCTTTGCGTCCGGCGGCCGCGATTGCGGATGGCCGGTGCAGCTCACCGCCAACCATCGCAATCACGATGGCGTCGTCGGTCAGGAAAAGCGAATATCGCCCTCCGTGCGAGAGGTATCGCACGCTCGAATCGGTTTGTCCGCGGTTGACCTCAAAGTAGAACGGCATCGAGGCCACCATGCTCGCGGCTTTCCCCTTCGACGCCCCTTGGTTTACCGCCGTCGCCGTCGGGGAATTCGATGCGTTGGTGATTGACGTGCCAAAAAACCCGGGCATCGGCGAGATGATCGCGAGCATCGCGATTGCGACCACTGCGATTCCGAGTAGAGCGCCCACGGAGATGTCCCGGTTAGCCATATCTATAGGAAACTCCTTGCGGACACTTTGCGGCGGGGCGCCCGGGTTGTGATGCGCACCAATCGGGGCGCCAGAAGCGTTCTGGCATCTCTGCGGTGGCTCGTTTTCTAACACTGCGCGCGTGTAAAGACAATAATCTTCATTGCAACCACACCCTTGACCGATAAACGCTTACAACAGTGTTTCTGAATGACTCATCTAACCGTCACAGCTTTAACTTGCAGAACGGGCCGTCTCGCTAGAGCGCGCCTATTTAGGAACGATCAATCATCTGGTTTTATTCAGTTGCCTCACTGGAAGAATGAGGAAATCAGGCTTCACGCGATTTGGTGTGAGCTTATCAATTAGCCCACAATTCAGACGTTTAAATGACTGATTCAATGGTATTTAATGCAATTACATCTTCACACAAGTATCTAGATTATCTTACTGACTTTCTCCAGTAATATAGCGGTCTCCGTCAGGCTTCTACCGCGTGGAGGATCATTTCGAGTGCGACTCGGAAAATTAACAATACGAAGATCTGCAAAAGGGATATAACGAGCGGATGAAAGCTCATGAATCGGCCCTGGACCCTGACCCCTTCCGAGACCTCCATCGATCCAGTATCCGGTAGTGAAGATCCCGTTTTTTGCGTTCGGGCTGGCCGCAGTTTTAACCGCAGCGCAAATCGCGCTTGCCGCCGATTCGGTGCCAGCCAGCGATCCCCATCTTCAAACAATCGAGATGAAAATAATGAGTGCCGATGGTACTCAGAGCATCGGGGCAACGCGTATAACGGTTTCGTCAACTGCTTCGGGCGAAACGATAGAGGGGGAAACGCGATATCTGGATGGCCAGCGCGACGAAGAAAAGGATCAGGTCAAGCTCAAGAAGGGCACGCTCCAACTTGAATCGTATGAGCATTCGTTCTTCAGCACCGACGGCAGTATGACGATGCTCGATACGCTCAACGCAGAATCCCGAATCGCCTCATGTGCGCGCCGCGAGGATGGCGACATGAAAGTGCGCAAGTCCAGGATCGATCTCCCCGCAGATACCTTCAGCGGCGGTTCGCAACTGTTGACCGTAATCGAGAATCTTCAGAAAGGCCGCGACCAGATAGAATTCCATGCCTTCGCCTGTGTCCCTGGGCCACGGGTCTTCAAAGTTGATGCGCCGGTCCCTAAGCAGACGGAACACTGGCCTCTCTATCCTGGCAACCTGATACGCCTCAATTTACGGCCTGATCTGGGCGCCGGCCTCAATATACTCATCTCACCATTCCTGCCAAAGACCGACGCCTGGTTCGATCCGGGCGATAACTGGAAATATGTCGGCGGGGAGTTCAATCGCTACTTTGGCGGTCCGCACGTGTTCCAGGTATTGGTTCCTCCGCAGCATGCATCCGGTCAGGCACTGCTATCGCGATAACCCCCGCTGATGCGACCAATCACCAGAATTGCGGTAGCCGCCGGATTGATGTGCGCGTGCCTGGCTTGGTCGATCAAGTCGATCGCAAGCGACCTGACGAAAACACCGATTCGTCATTTGATCGTCATCGTCGGCGAGAACAGGACCTTCGATCATTTATTCGCCACTTATCAGCCCTTAAACGGGCAACACGTGATGAATCTGCTTTCCGAAGGGATTGTGGACGCAAATGGCGCTCCCGGTCCGAACGCCAGCAGGGCGCGGCAGTGGCAGGCGCTCGATAACGATCGGTACTCGATCGCACCGCAACGAACGGGTCCCTTCAAGCTCTTGCCGCAGCCGAATACGACGTACGCGTTTGGTCGCAAGCCGAATGTGCCCGATTCGCGATTTCCCGCAGACCTGCCCGACGGCCCCTTCCAACTCAGCAAATTCACCGCGTATCAGAACTCATTCACGGGCGATCCCATGCATCGATTCTTTCAAATGTGGCAGCAATTCGACGGCGGGAAGAGCGATTTGTTCCCGTGGGTCGCGGTCACGGCCGGGATGGGCAGCGACGGGAATCCTCCGCCCGTTCCGTTCACCGATCAGAGCACCCATCAGGGTGGAATTGCGATGGGCTTTTATAACATGAGCCAAGGCGACGCGCCGGTCTTCAAGTTCATCGCCGACCACTACGCGCTGAGCGATAACTTTCACCAGGGAATCATGGGTGGCACCGGGGCGAGTTTCATTTACCTGGGCACTGGCGACCTCGCTTTTTACAGCGATGGCAACGGAAATGCAGTAACCCCACCGGCCCCATTGATTGAAGATCCCAACCCGTGGCCCGGAACGAACAACTGGTACAAACGTGACGGTTACGAAAGCGGTTCCTACGTGAACTGCGCCGATCAGTCGCAGCCGGGCGTCGCGCCGATTCTGGCTTATCTGCGGACGCATCACGTGCCGTCGCGATGCGACGCGGGCCATTACTACCTGGTCAACAATTACGGGCCCGCTTACAACGCCGACGGCACTCCGGTGGACCTCAAGAAACATCCGTTTACATTGCCGCCTCAGACGCTGCCGAATATCGCCGAAGCGCTAAGCGCGGCCGGCGTCTCGTGGAAGTACTATATCGGTGGGCTGAAGCGCCTGGGCGCCAACGACGCGTGGTGCTCGATCTGCAATCCCCTCCAGTTCAGCAAGCAGGCTATGACGGGTTCGCTACGCGCAAACATCATGGATGTTTCGGAATTCTATCGCGACATTGACAAGGGTGATCTGCCGGCGGTCTCGTTTGTGCGCCCCTACGAACCGTACTCGGGACACCCCGCGAACTCGGCCGTCTCAGCGTACGAATATTTCGTGCTTAGTATCGCGAACTACGTCATCGCGAGACCCGAACTGTTCGCCTCGACTGCGATCATGGTGACCTTCGACGAGGGCGGTGGCTACTACGATTCTGGATATATTCAAACACTCGACTTCTTTGGCGACGGAACGCGAATTCCGTTGCTGGTGATTTCTCCATACGTGAGGCCGGGATCGATCGATCACACCTATTCCGATCACGGATCGATCCTGAAGTTCATCGAAGCTAACTGGGGACTGCGGCCGCTCTCCTCGCGCAGCCGCGACAACCTGCCCAACCCGATCGCGTCTGCAAGCAATCCGTACATTCCCTCCAACGGACCCGCGCTGGGCGACTTAATGAGCCTCTTTGATTTCGCACACCGGCGAACTGCTCCGCCGCTGATCGTCCCGGGCGGAATCTGAACGGTGACACTCGCTGCCAATTCGCGCAAGCCGGCGTCGTATCAGTGGCGGCGGTCGTTGCGGAGTTTCGCCATCATCGCAAAGAGTTCGCCAATCTGCGGTGTCGATGCGGTACCGCCGGAGAATTCGCCGTAAAGGGTCGCGACGTTGACGACGATGCGCTCGGCGTCGCCCCATGAGGAATAGTCGCTCAGCGAGATATCCTGCGCAGCCTCGAACACCGGCATCCCGGCATCGAAACGCTGGCGCGCTTCACGTTCGATGTATTCCAGGTAACCCTTGACGGCAGCGACGCCGGCCTTATCAGTGATCGGTCCGTGACCGGGGACGACCGTGTCAACGTCAAGGTCGATCATCAACTGGCAGGCCTTGATCCAGTTGGCGACGGGACCGGCCCAGATAATCGGATGACCGTTCACGAAGAGGATGTCGCCGGTGAAAATGACGCGGTCGGCAGGGACGTAGGCGAGAACGTCGCCGCGAGTGTGGGCCGGGCCGACCTGGATGAGACGCACGGTCTTGGCGCCGACGGTGTAGTCGAGGGTGCCCTCGAAGGTCCGCGTGGGCATCGCGACGTTGATGCCGTTGAACTCAAACGGCGCGAAGATTTCCGCGAAGAAGCGGCCCGCCTCGCCCATCGCCGCCGCGTGATTCTTGAAATCCGCGAGGCGCCTAGCGCCGCCGTCGTGAATCATCTCCTCCGCACAGGCCTTCGACGCGATGATCTCGGCGCCCGCGACGAGTTCGTTGCCGAAGACGTGATCACCGTTGGAATGAGTGTTGACGAGCGCGCCGAAGCGAGCGGTTGCTTCCGGTTCAGCGTGGCGCATGGTCTCGAGCATCGCGCGAGTGAGCTTCAGGTCGAACAGCGTATCGACCAACAGAGACTCACCGCTGTCAACCACCAGCCCCGCGTTACTCCATCCCCAGGACCCGTCCGGCTGCAGATAGCCGTAGCATCCGTTGCCGAGGTCGTGCAGACCCTTGGTGTACTGCCAGCTTTGCGCACTTCGGCTCATAACCGATCCTCCCTGGTAACGCGTCCCTAGTCGATTTGACGCGTCGCGATATGCGCAGTCATAGCATCGCGAGTGCAAAGGGAACCAGTTGGCAGCGACCTGCGGTCAGGTTTTGGCGCGTTCCTGAGCGGGACCCTGAGCGCGCGAAAGGTTGTGGACGGTATTGATCAGGAAGACGTGCGTAAAGGCCTGCGGGAAGTTCCCCAACTGGCGCTTGCCGCGCGGATCGTATTCTTCGGACATCAGGCCGACGTCATTGCAGAGGCTCAGCAGCCGTTCAAAGATGGCGCGCGCCTCATCGTAGCGGCCCATCATCGTCAGGTTGTCCACGAGCCAGAAGGTGCACGGCAGAAATGCGCCTTCGCCCGGCGGCAGGCCATCGACGTTGGCATCGTCGGTGTTGTAGCGGCGCACCAGACCTTCGTCGACAAGGTCGCGCTGGATGGCTTCCACCGTGCCGACTATGCGCGGGTCCTGAGCAGGCAGGAACCCCACCAGGGACATCATCAGGACCGATGCGTCGAGCGCATCGGCGCCGTAATACTGGACGAAGGCGTTGCGATCGGGGCGAAAAGCGTAGTGGCATACGTCGGCGTGTATCGCGTCGCGCAGTTCGCGCCATTTATCGACCGGTCCCTGCCGGCCATGCTTTTCGACCGCCTTCACCGCGCGATCGGCCGCCACCCAGGCCATCACCTTGGAATAGGTAAAATGCCGGCGCGGGCCGCGCACCTCCCAGATGCCTTCGTCGGGTTCCCGCCAATGCTGTTCGACGAAATCCATCAACACGCGAGCGACGTTCCAGGCGTCCTCGCCGGGATCGAGACCATAGCGCCTGGCGACGTGAAAGGTGTCCAGAATTTCGCCATAGACATCGAGCTGGAACTGGTCGTGGGCCGCATTGCCGATGCGCACGGGGCGGCTGTTGTCGTACCCGGGCAGCCACGGCGCTTCGAACTCGGTCAGGCGGCGCTCACCCGCGATGCCGTACATGATCTGGATTTGTCCGGGCTGACCGGCGATTGCCCGCAGGAGCCACGCGCCCCATGCTTCCGCCTCCTCGGTATAACCGGAGCTCAACAGTGCGTACAGCGTAAAGGTCGCGTCGCGGAGCCAGCAGTAGCGGTAATCCCAGTTGCGCACGCTGCCGATCCATTCGGGCAGCGAGGTCGTGGGCGCCGCGACGATCCCGCCCGTCGGGCTATAGGTGAGGGCCTTGAGAGTGATCAGCGATCGAATCAGCTGTACACGCCATTGGCCGCCATCCTGGCATCGCGAGGACCATTCGAGCCAGTACCGTTCGGTCTCCTCGAGGGCTACGAAAGGATCGCGCGAGTCGGGCTCTTCCAGGTGTGACGGATACCACGTCAGTGTGAAGGGAATTCGATCGCCCTCGGCAACGCTGAACGCCGCGACCGTCTTCAGGTTCTCGCCGTGCATCGGCACCGGCGTTCGTAGCTGCAGAGCGTCGGGGCCCGCGACCGCGTTGAGTCCGTAATCGCGGCTGCGCACCCATGGAATAACCCGACCATAGTCGAAGCGGAAAGCCGCCTCCATTTGCATCGGCACCGTCCCGCCGCGCCCTTCCACGATGCGAACCAGGTCGATGCGGTCGCCATGCTCGCAGATCGGCATGAAATCGATGATCGCGACGCGTTCACCGGTCGCCGTTTCGAATTCAGTTTCGATGACCAGCGTATCGCCGCGATATTTGCGACGGACGGTCCTGGTTTCGCCGGCCGGTGCAATCAGCCATCGTCCATGATCGCGGGTCCCGAGCAACGCGGCGAAGCATGCGCCGGAGTCGAAGCGCGGCATGCACAGCCAATCTATCGAACCGTCGCGTGCGACCAGCGCGGCCGTATGGGTATTCCCGATAAGCGCGTAATCCTCGATTGGAAGGCTTCCGCCAGTGGCCTGCGGCATATTCATGACTACATGATGCGGATTCGGGCTGTCTCAATCGAGGGGTGACGGCGCCGATGTATGGCCCAGGTTCTTTGACCGTGCAATCTCGAGCGCACTGCGATATCTGTTGCGTGAGCCTTGAGCGTCGCTGCAAGCGGGCGCATGGGAGGACATATCGATGGGACGCCTCGACGGAAAAATCGCGCTGATAGCGGGCGGCGGCGCCGACGGTCCGCCGAACGCGGGCGAGAAACTCTCCATTGGGAACGGACGGGCCACCGCGATTATGGCTGCGCGGGAGGGCGCTACTGTCATGGCGGCCGACCTCAATCTCGCTCTCGCACAGGAGACCGCCGCCGCGATCAAGGCCGAGGGCGGTAAAGCCTCGGCGATCGCCTGCGATGTGAGCAAGGAGGACGATTGCCGGCAGGCGGTCGAGAATACGATAGTGCAGTTTGGCGGGCTTCACCTGCTGGTCAACAACGTCGGGATCGCGGCCGGCGGGTCGCTTCTGAATACCACTACCGACCAATTCGAAAAGGTGTACGCCGTCAACCTGCGCAGCCATTTCCTGATGATGCGCTACGCGGTGCCGGAGATCGTGAAGGCGGGAGGCGGCGCGATCGTCAACGTCTCGTCGCTGTCGGCCTTGATCGCGGGGGCCGGGATCGCTTATGAGGCGACCAAGGCGGCCTTGCTCGGGCTGTCGCGATCGGTCGCGGTGCGCCATGCGCGCGATAACGTGCGCGTCAACACAATTCTGCCGGGACTGATCAACTCCTCGATGGTGCGGCGCGAAATCGGCGATCGCGAGGCCCGCGTGGCGCCGCGCATCCCGATGGGCCGTCAGGGCACGCCGTGGGAAATCGCCAAGGCGATCGTTTTCCTGCTTTCGGATGACGCATCCTATGTCACCGGGACGGAGTTGATCGTCGATGGCGGCCTGCGTGCGGGCGAAGGGATCCGGCGGCGTAATCCACAACCCGAGTAAGTGCCGGCTGGGTGACTTTCCACGGAGAAAAATCGATGAAGCTGTTTACATTCGCGACCAGTCCCTACGCCCGCAAGGTCAGGATAGTGCTCGACTACAAGGGTCTCGCCTACGAGCCGATCGAGCGCTGCTACTCGCTCGATCGCAAGGAAGATTTGCGCAGCACCTCGGCGCGCGCGGAGGTCCCGGTGCTGGTGCTCGACGATGGCCGATCGATCGCGGACTCGACCATCATCTGCGAGTACCTTGAAGAGACCCATCCGACGCCGCCGGTCTATCCGCACGACGCCTTCGAGCGATCGCGGATGCGCACTATCGAGGACCTTTGCGATCGCACTTTCGACGCCGTCGGCTTCGGCTATTTTCTCGGCATACTGCGCAGCCAGGCGCCGGAATCGAAGGCGATCCAGGATGCCGCCCGTGACGAATGCGCCGCCTTGATGGGGACCTTCGAGCGTGAATTGGGGGATCGCGACTATTTTTGCGGCGCGCTGAGCCTGGCGGATTTCTCGGTGATCTGTCACGCCCCGCTGGCCCGCGCGATGAAGATCGAGATGGGTAATCTGGCGCGGATGCGGGCGTGGATGGATCGCATGCGGAAAATACCCGCGGTGAGCGCGGATCACGATCGCGCCGCGAAGGCATGGCAGGGGATTCATAATATCGCGGCGGAATTCGAGGGCCCCGACGGCCGTATCCACTGGCGCGACAGCCGCCTCGAATGGCCGGTACGCCACGGGTTCATCGACCTGGTTGCGCGGGAGTATCACGCGGACAAGATGATGTTCCCGCCCAAGGCCCGATAAGACGGGAGGGGAAAAGAGTTGTGAAACCTTTACACTAGCGGAGCCGAAGGCGCAGCGAGCTAACACTAGGCGAGCTTGTCGAGCCGAGCTAAGGAGTCTGCGACGTGCGCACAAATTAGGCTCTGAGGGTCTGCGAGATGCGCACATATAATGCTCCGAGTGCAGGAAGATAAGCGGCAGGCGCGTCGGGACTAGGTGTCTTACCGCCAACCGCGATAAGATAGGGGCGGAATCGGATCGAGGTAACTATGGCGGTCGAATACATCCCGCGGACACGCGAGCTCTACAGCAGCTATGCCCCCTACAAATGGACCGTGAATGAGGCGACGCCGCCATGGACGCCTTTGCACATGCCAATCGCAGAGGCGAAACTAGCGGTGATCGGTTCCGGCGGCATTCTCTATCGCGACCAGCCTCGGTTTCATCGCGAGGACGCGAGCTACCGCCTGATTCCGAAGAGTGCGAGGCAGGACGATCTGAGCATCTGGCATTTCGGCTATCGCACGGCTGACGCTGAGGCGGATCATAACTGTATATTCCCGCTGGCGCGGCTCCGCGAGCTGGAAGCCACCGGGGTGATCGGTGAGCTGGCAGATCCCGCGTACAGCTTTATGGGCGGGGTGTATTCGGCGCGCAAGGTTCGCGACGAACTGGCGCCGCGAATCGCCGACGAGCTGCTGAAGGCCCACGTTGACGCCTTCTACCTGGTACCCGCATGACCGGTTTGTCATCAGTCCGTTGGACTGATCGCACGAGTCGTAGAAGCGGCGGGAATTCCGACGCTGTGCATGACTTCGGCACTCGATATCACGCAGGCAGTAAATCCGCCACGTTCGGTATTCGTGAATTTTCCGCTCGGCCATCAGACCGGCAAGCCAAATCAGCCGGACCTCCAGCGGCAAATCGTCCGCGATGCGCTCGAGGCCTTTGAGACTATCGCAAGGCCCGGCGCCATCGTCGAGTTGCCTTACGTCTGGGATGAGAACGATCGCGGATGGGAAACGACCGATTACACCGGCGACTTTCTGCCTCCGCGTCCGCCCAAGGAGGACGCCGACACGGTCGAGGCGGAGCGGCAGGCGCGCTTCGCCAGATCGAGCGTCAGGTAGTAGCGAGCCAGGCGGGTAGCACCTCATAATCGCAGGCATTGCGTCGCTTCCGGTCGCATAACATTTCCGGAATGGTTCCGGTGCAGGAGTAGCTGATGGTCTGGCTTGGGCTTATCACGATTGCGGCGCTGACAGAGTATTTTGTCCTGGGCTTTATGGTCGGCAGCGCTCGCCAGAAATACGGCGTCGCTGCTCCTGCGACCACCGGCGACCCGATGTTCGAGCGTTACTACCGCGTCCATTACAACACGCTCGAGGCCCTGGTAATTTTCGTCCCGGCGTTCTGGCTGTTTGCATTTTTCGCGTACCGCTGGATGGCGATCGTGCTTGGACTGGCCTTCATCGCCGGACGCTTCCTTTATGCGCAAGGATATCTAGCCGATCCCGCCAAGCGATCGACTGGTGCCTTTATCACCTTCGGCGTGAACGGAATTCTGCTGCTTGGATGCGCGATCGCGATGATTATCCGTGCGCTTTAAAGGCGACCGCTAACGACCCGGTGTGGGAACCACGCAAACCGAGAGTCCTCCGCGGATTTGCCCGATCTTCGTCCGGTCTTGTTTACGGCGCTGACCAGAGGCGTTAGAGTCGAAAGCCCAAGGATTAACCTTTCAATCTTTATTTAAGGAGATTCAGCTATGGCGCAGGAACGCGCGGGTGCCGTCACGATGCGCGGCAATCCACTCACTCTGGTCGGACCCGAACTCAAGGTTGGCGAGGCCGCACCGGCCTTCACCCTGATCGGCGCCGGCATGAAGCCGGTTTCGCTCGGCGATTACGCCGGTAAAGTTAAGATCATTTCGACGATTCCGTCAGTCGATACCCCGGTGTGCGACGCGGAAACGCGCCGCTTCAACGAAGAGGCCGCCAAGCTCCCAGCCGACGTCGTTGTGTTAACGGTGTCGATGGATCTGCCGTTCGCGCAATCGCGATGGTGCGGCGCGGCGGGCGTGGACAAGGTGACGACGCTCAGCGATTATCGCGGCGCCCATTTTGGCGAGACCTATGGCGTGCTGATCAAGGAGCTTTATCTGCACGCGCGCGTGGTCTTCGTGGTCGATAAGCACGACAAGATTGTGCACGTCGAATACGTCAAGGAAGTCGCGAATCAGCCCGATTTCGAGTCCACCCTCGAAGCGGCCCGCAAGGCTGCGGCCTGAAGCAACTCCGCTGCGGGCGAGGGTGCGTACGACGCGCCTTCGTCCGCGCGATCTTATCTGCGGCATAGTTACATCGCGTCTTCACACGACAGCCAGACTGGCGGCAAGCGCACGGCCCACCGTCACGCACTGCCCACTGAGTATCAGCGCGGCCTGTACGAAGCGATCTTTCGCCGCCGCGATATCCGTAATTTCATAGCGGACGAGGTGCCCGACGAAGTTCTCGCGCGAGTGATCGTAGCGGCTCATCACGCGGCCAGCGTCGGCTTCACACAGCCGTGGGACTTCATCGTGATTCGCGAAATCGAGCGCAGGCGAGAGGTCAAACGGATCTTCGAGCGCGAACGTGCAATCAACGCCGCGCAGTTCACCGGCGAGCGCCTGCGCCAGTTCGAGGCACTCAAGCTCGAGGGAATCCTCGAAGCGCCGCTCAATTTAATCGTCACGTGCGAGCCCGATCGTTTCGGACCGGCGATCCTCGGCAAGGTCAGCATCCGCGAAGTCGAGGTGTACTCGACCTGTCTTGCCGTGAGCAATTTATGGCTCGCCGCGCGGGCCGAAGGGCTCGGCGTCGGATGGGTCAGCATCATACGCAACGAGGCGTTACACGAGATTTTTTCCATACCAAGACACATCATTCCGGTCGCATATCTGTGCGTCGGTTATGTCGAGGCATTTCCCGAACGACCGGTGCTGGAGAGCGCGCAATGGGCCTCACGGATGCCGCCGGAAGCGCTGCTTCACTTCGATTCGTGGGACGGGAAGATCGAGCGCGACGGCCACGCGCTCGGCGAACTGTTGCAGAGCCAAGACATCTGGCGCGGTCTTCTTGCCGACGCCGCACCGTGCGAGTCCGTGAACGATCCAGAAGTTGTGCGTGAACGCGCAGCCAAGCAGAAGTGACGCCGCGGGTATCTCCGACCGCATCGCGGAAGCCCGCGGCAAGTAACGAACCCTGGCGCTGGTCAATCGTCGGTCGCACGCTCGTGGTTGCGTTTCCGGAGCCGTGGCTGGTGCTCGGATGGGCTCCGCTGGGCGGCGGCTTCAAGCGCGCCGACTTGATCATCAACCATCAGATCGAGATGGGCGATTTTGCCGCGACCGGCGCGCCACGGAAGCACTTGATCAGCGTAATTGGCTCGTTGCGGTGTGGTTCGGCGTTCACCATCGAAGATGTAGCGAATGGTGCGGGCCCCCGATCGGGCGCGAGCACGGCGGTGGGAATGATGACGGGCGCCCAAGTCGCGCGCGCGGGACATACAACCCTTCGGCGCGACGGGCTCGCAGTTGGGGCGTGGTGTACCGCGGGATGTTCAAATGCGCTGCGCGTCGGAGATCGCGCAACCGCCGGAGTGCCGCGCGCTCGCGACGCGAAATGCCCTCAAACGCGGCCGAACGCTCCGGGAACAATCAATATCATCGTGACGATCAGTCAGCCGCTGACGCGTTCCGCGATGGCCGAGGCGCTTCAGATCGCGGTCGAGGCGCGCGTCGCAGCCGTCTCCGAGGCCGCCGTAACGAGCACGCAATCGGGCGGCATCGCGACCGGCACCGGCACCGACTGCATCGTCGTCGCCGCGCCCGTAGCCGCACAGTCAGATCGCGCGAACACGATTATCTATTGCGGTAAACATACGCTTCCCGGCGAGTTAATCGGGCGCGCCGTAATGCGCAGTTCCGCGACCGCAATCGTACGCGCCAATCCGTCCAATCCCGTCGATGACCCGCCGCCACGCCAACCCGACAGTAATTAGCGGCGCCGTGTGAATTATTCGTTCCACCTGTCCACGCCCTTGATCGCGATTGCGCTGGCACTCGACCTCGCGGCTGGCGATCCCGCATGGATGCCTCATCCGGTGCGGATGATCGGTGCTACGATCTCGTTCGGCGAGCGCATTTTGCGACGGGGCGAGGCGCCTCGCGACTTGCGCAACGGCGCGGTACTCGCGATTTCAACGATCGCGATTGCAGCCTTCTGCACATGGGCGATAATCGACATCGCACGCAGGATTGGCGCGCCGCTTGGCGCGATCGCCGCGATTGTAATCGCCTGGACGACGCTTGCATTGCGCGGACTCGACGATGCCGCTCGAAAGGTCGAACGGGTACTCGAATCAAATGACGAACAGGGCGCGCGGGGCGCATTGCCGGCGCTGGTGGGGCGTGACCCCGAGGTGCTCGATCGTGCGGGGATGATTCGGGCGACAGTGGAATCGGTGGCAGAAAATACGTCCGACGGAGTGATCGCGCCGATGCTGTTTCTCTTCATCGGCGGGCCGATAGGCGCGATGGCCTACAAGGCCATCAACACGCTCGATTCGATGATTGGCTATCGCGACGAACGCAATCTCTATTTCGGACGGGCGGCGGCGCGAATTGACGACGCGGCGAACTTTCTTCCCGCGCGGCTCACGGCGCTTTGCATGATCGCCGCCGCGCAATTCGTCACCGGCCGGGCGCAACACGCGTGGACGGTCTGCCAGGCCGATGCGCGCAAACACGCGAGTCCCAACGCCGGCTTCCCCGAAGCGGCCGCGGCGGGAGCGCTGGGTATCCAGTTAGGCGGCGACGCGATTTATGGCGGCGAAATCGAACGGCGCGCGACGATGGGAATCGGCGATCGTATTCCCGAGGCCGCTGATATCGCGAGGGCGCGCGCGATGATGCGATTCGCGGCCGCCATCGCCTTTTGTCTGATCGCATTCGCCCGGACTATGTTGACGAAAGTGATGGCTTAATCTGCGCGGATCGCAAGACCCTTCAGAATACTCCGATGACACTGATGAGCGCCGCAAAAGATAAACCCGCCCCGGATTCGTTGCGAGCGATCGGAATTGATCGAGAGCATGGCGGTGCGGCAGATCATGCTGCGATCGACTTCAGCGCGAGTATCAATCCCCTGGGGCCACCGCCGGCAGCGGTCGCGGAATACCATCGCGCGGTTGAATCGTTAACGCGATATCCGGACCCGTTTCCGGTCACGCTGGCGAGAGAAATCTCACGGTGGATGGGCGTCAGGGACGAGCAGGTGCTGGTCGGCAACGGCTCGACGCAACTGATCCATCTGTTGGCGCGCGCAATGAACTGGCGCCGGCCAGTTGTAGTGACGCCGACCTTCAGCGAAATCGCCAATGCGCTGATCCTCAACGCGCGCAGTGCCAAGATGGCAGGCGATTCCGCGCCGCTCGCGATCCAGCTTTCGCCGGACCGGGGTTTTGAATTGCGGATCGAGGACGTTGCCCACGCAATGGAGAACGGCGCCGACGCAATTTTTATCGGCAGGCCGAACAGTCCAACCGGTTCGATGCTCTCGTTTGACGCCGCCACCGCGATCGCTCTCGAAGGCGCGCGCTTCAACGCCCATTGCGTATTCGACGAGGCCTTCATCGATTTCGCCGCTGACGCCAGGTCAATGGTTCACCTGATCGATCGCGCGCCGAACGTCGTGGTGCTCCGATCGCTGACCAAGATCTTTGCGATTCCCGGCCTGCGGCTGGGTTTCGCGGTCAGCGAAGCGCGCACGAATACGCGCCTGCGCGAGATGATCGAACCGTGGTCCGTGAACGCGGTCGCCGAACGCGTCGGCCTCGCGTGCCTGGACGGGGCAGCGGAGTTTAATGCGCAGACCCGCGATTTAATCGCCGTCGAACGCGAGTATCTCTCGCGCGGCCTCGGACAGAATCCGAACTTGCGAGTGTTTCCGTCCGCTGCCAACTTCCTGATGATCGCGGCGCGCGAATCCGGCGCGGAAAAGTTTGGTGCTTTCATGCTGCGCAAGGGGATCGCCGTGCGCGACCTGAGGTCGCTGCCGGGGGCCGGTCCGGGCCTGTACCGTGTCGGCATACGGAACCATGACGATAACCGCCGCCTCGTTGCCGCCGCGCGCAAATTCTAATCGCCGGTACCTGGCGTGACAGGACGGATTCCGGGTAGGCGAGGAGCCGGTTTCCAGCGAAGCAGGAGCAATCCACAAATGAATATTCTCGAGAACACCCTGGCAGCGATCGAAGCGCCCGATAGCGAAGCGGCGCAGCGCGCGGGAATTCGCCTCGACTCACTGACTAAACCGCGCGGGAGCCTAGGTCGCCTGGAAGAGATGGTGCGGCGGTACGCGGCAATCCGCCACGATCCGCAGGCTAGTTTCGGGCGCGGTGCGATTGCGGTCTTCGTTGCCGATCATGGGGTCGCCGCGGCCGGCGTCAGCGCGTATCCCAAGGCCGTCACGGTTGAAATGCTCCGAAACATCGCGGCTGGCGGCGCCGCGATCAGCGTGCTGGCGGGCCGCTTCGGCTACGAATTGATCGTTACCGATGTCGGCGTTGAAACCGATACCAGCGCGACGCCCTTCAAGGGCGTGCGCTATCGGCGTGTCGCGAGCGGCACGAAGAATTTCCTCGAAGGGACGGCCATGACGGTTGCGCAAGCGCGGCAGGCAATCGAAGTTGGAATCGAAACAGCGCACGACGCGGCGGCGGATGGAATCACACTGATCGGAATCGGCGAGATGGGAATCGCCAACAGTACGCCGGCCGCAGCGATCCTCTCCGCCGTCACTGGAATAGAACCGGCGCGCCTCGCGGGACGCGGCACCGGCGTCGATGATCGCGTGCTCGCGCGCAAAATCGAAGTAATCGAAACGGCGCTGCGGCTGCATCGCGAGGTCCTTGGCGACGGACTCTCGATGATCGCCGCGATCGGCGGGTTCGAGATAGCCGCAATGGCGGGCGTTTGTATCGGCGCAGCATCATTGCGTATGCCGGTCGTGGTTGACGGCTTTATCGCTACGGCGGCTGCTGCGGTAGCTGGGCGCATTCGACCCGGCCTTTGCGAACACCTGTTTTTCAGCCATCGATCGGCGGAGGGCGGTCACGCGCTCGCCCTCGAGGCGCTGGGAGTGCGCCCGCTGCTAGACCTCGGGATGCGCCTTGGGGAAGGCACCGGCGCCGCGATCGCGATGAATCTGATCGAAACGGCGATTGCGCTGTTCCACGAGATGGCGACGTTCGCGAGCGCCCGCGTCTCAGAGAAAATCGAATGAGCGATTCCGCCGAGTTTGATGCCGTTGAGAGCAATCGCAAATTCGATCTTGCGCGCCGGGTCCTTCAAATTCGGCTGGCCGCTGCGTTTCTGACGATCCTCCCGCTGGGCCCCGCTGAGGCCGCCTCCCCCGCAGATGTCGCCGCCTCCTTCGGCTGGTTTCCGTTGATTGGCTTCGGTCTCGGGCTGTCACTTTGCGCGATCGATCGGATGCTCACGCCGCTGTTCGACAACGGCATGCGATCGCTTTTGATCGTGCTGATCTTGACGGTGTTAACTGGCGCGATGCATCTCGATGGCCTCGCGGACACGGTGGATGCCCTGGGCGCGGGAAGCGATCGCGCTCGGGTGCTGCAAATCCTGCGCGACAGCCGCATCGGAACCTTCGGAGCGCTCGCGCTGATCTTCGTGGTCGTCATCAAGGTTTTCGCGCTCGCGGGATTCGCCGGATCACAGCGGTACGCCGCGCTGTACATGGCGCCCGGTTTGGGCCGATGGACGATGGTCGCGCTTGCCAGCGGACTGGATTATCTGCGCACGGAAGGTGCGGGGGCCACAATGTTGTCGCGCGATCGGCGGCGTAATCTCAAGGTCGCGACAGTTACGACGGTAATCGCACTGGTTCCGATCGTGATGTTTCACGCCCTGCGCGCGTGCGTGATCGCCGCAATCGCGACGTTGGCGCTTCGTTCATTTTACCGGCGCTGGATCGGTGGCGTGACGGGAGACCTGATCGGTGCAGCAGGGGAAATCGTCGAAACCGCAGTGTTGGT
>Ga0302326_10001087_pt1 | contig 71256 bp, 62 predicted proteins | sample Palsa_T0_3_FD_202264 | JGI IMG/M metagenome (GOLD analysis project Ga0302326, IMG submission 202264) | Peat permafrost microbial communities from Stordalen Mire near Abisko, Sweden - Palsa_T0_3 | ecosystem: Environmental > Terrestrial > Soil > Palsa > Peat permafrost | place: Sweden: Abisko... | reverse complement strand
GCCCCCAGCGTCGCCTCCAGCGTCGCCATGGGACCAGCGCTAAGCTCAAATCCCCATAAGCCAGACCGCCATCCCGCGGGTCAGCCTTCGAGCTTTCTCAGACACCCGCCTGCGGCGTCACACCGACCAACTGCGCCCGGCGGGTGTCCAAGAAACCTAAACAAAAGCGGACACGGCAACCAAGTCCACAACACGCGCTCGGCCAGGTCCGCTGCACCGACGGATCGCGTCCGCGCGGCCATCGGTTTCCGGAAACCGGACTCTCGAAAGGGACAGGGTTGGGTGCTGCGGAAAACTGCCGCTAGTTGGGAAGCAATCTGTTCAGGTACATTGGGGCGGGATGTGGAGGTGCAAGTGTCTCTATCCAAAGTTTTGGCGCTAAGGCGAACTGTCGTCGTAGGCGGCGCGATCATCGGGTTTTGGATGTCATCGGCAGCGTGGGCTGAAACCGTCGACCTCTCCTGCGCTGGGGCATCCGTCGGAAGCGACTTATATGTAAGTGTAAATACGGACGACAATTCAGTAGAGTTCTGGTCAATTGGCACTAATCGTGATCAGTCGCAAAAATCACCCGCGAATATTTCAGATCAACAGGTAACCTGGACCTGGACTATGGTGACAGGTTACCCTGGCGGCTTGGTGGAAAAGTTCACGTACGATCGCAATACTGCAGCGCTGACGAACATCGCGACTAGCAATGGACGTACCAATTCCAATTCTTGGACATGCAAACGGGCTTCTAGGGTTTTCTAGCAACGGGGAGCTCCCCCCAAATGGCCCGCAAGCGGTCCTTCCCACCGTCTCAGATGGGTCAAAAGTCCCCGTTGGGCAACGTCCAGAAAGCTACCGTTAGTCCGGCGGTCGCCATCGATTTCGGTCAATGCGCCATAGGCGCGGATCTCAGCCCGACGGGCAGCTCGGCGCGCGATCCGCGGCCTGCCGGAAAGCGTACGCAGCCGGTCGGGCGATCCGAACGTCGAGCCCTTATATACGGAATGTCCCCGCGAACCTGCTCAGGAAGCCAACCTCGATGTCCCAATTCGTCTGTCCGAACTGCGGAGCTGCAAACCGCATCCCTGACGGACGCGACGCGCGAGAAGCCAAGTGCGGGAAATGTCGCGAGTCGGTGCTCACCGGTGCGCCGGTCGAAGTCTCGGGCGCCCAGCTTGACGCACATCGCAAGGGCACCAAGGGCGCGGCGCTGTTGCTGGACGTTTGGGCGCCCTGGTGTGGCCCCTGCAAGTCAATGGCCCCACAGTTCGCCGCCGCGGCGAAGGCGCTGGAGCCGGAGGTGCGCCTCTTTAAGCTCAACTCCGACGCCGAACCGGCCGCCGCCAGCGCGCTCGGTGTATCGGGCATCCCAGCGTTGTTCCTTATCCGCGATGGGCAGATCATCGCCAAGACCGCCGGCGCCATGCCGGCCAGCCAGATCATCAACTGGACAAAGCAGGCTCTGGCTCAGGCCGCTTAGCGCCAAGCGGAAGTTGGCTTCCGTGGGGAAAGCCGCCGTTCCGAACGGCGAAGATGGGCGGCAACCGGACTCTAGACCACGACGATCCTGGGTCTGCCCTGGTATGGGTTGTACCGTGGGCAGCTTCAGATGCGACTTGGGGCGCCGGCTGTCCACCGCCTGGCGTGTGGTTCGCGAACTGGATCTCCCGCTTGAAGCGATATCGCGGCGCACGCAGTGCATCACTCGGGCGAGGTAGTGATCATGACCGTGCCGGGCTCTCCCCAGTCCGCGCACGGGTAGATGTAGACGCTGTATTTGCCGGTTGCCGGCAGCTTGTCGACGACAAGCGGGCCTTGATCGGACAAATCCGAGTTCTGGTGAAATCCGCCAGGACCCAACAGGGTGAGCTGCCAGGGGTCCTGACTGTTCTTCGCCCAAGAAAGGTCGCTCGTGGCCGTGTAGCTCGTCCCTCCGGCCGCGGCGACGGTGAGGCTTTGGCCTTTTTTGAAGTAGCCGACGTAGGTCGTGCCGGGACCGCGATGCACCCATTGCGTCGCGCCGCGGGCGAAGGCGATCTGGACGACGGTCTCATGCATGCAGGCCGAAGCGGCCGCCGCCCGAGGCGCCAGCGCGCTGGCGAGCGCCAGCCAACCTACAATCCTGATTAAGTTTGTCCGTTTCATCTGCTCCTCCGATGATCTGGTGGCCATCTTGCCGCCGAAGCGGTGCGCGCGCTATGGCCGGGGGTGCAGGCCCTACGTCATCGGTCAGGGCCGCCCAATCCGGTGGTGCAGCTGCTGGCGAGCCTCTCGTCGCGTCCGCTCGAGTACTTCTTCGCAAGCGTCCCGGATGCCAGCGAGCTGTACCTCGAAGGCATCGCCCTAGCGGAGGGAAAGAGCCCGTCCGACAGCGCTGCCGGCGCCCGGTAGCAGACGTTGCGAGAGGCAGCTTCGGGTCGCTTTTCTCCGTTGGCGTCATGCCCGGAAGATGGTGTATCGCGGCGGTGCGGCGACGGACCCTGAGCTGCAGCGCCTTCATCTATGATGCGCCGGTCGGGGTCGTTCCTGGCCTCGAGCATCGAGGAAGGAGCGAGCGCGATGACCCTGTTTGCAGGTCTTGATGTGTCGGTGCGTGAGACGTCGGTTTGTGTTGTCGACGCCGCCGGCAAGGTGTTGGCGGAGCGCAAGGTCGCCACCGAGCCGGACGATCTCATCGAGCTGCTGCGATCGATCAGCAGCGAGTACGGCCGTATCGGGCTGGAGGCCGGGCCCTTGTCACAGTGGCTGGTGAACGGCCTGGCGGAAGCCGGGCTTCTAGTCGTGTGCGTCGAGACCCGGCAAATGAAGGCGCTGCTCAAGGCCCAGCAGATCAACAAGAGCGATCGCAACGACGCGCGCGGGATCGCCCAGATGATGCGGGTCGGCCTGTTCAAGCCGGTGCACGTCAAGACGCCGGCGAGCCAGGAGCGGCGGATGCTGCTGACCAGCCGTAAGCTGCTGCAGAGGAAGCTACTGGACGTCGAGTCGGACTTGCCTGGGACGCTGCGGAAGCGGATTGGCCCAAGGTCGGAATCTTCGCTCAGCGGGGTAAGAATCGGCCGAACCGGATCGGCGTTACCGTGTGCCGGGTCCTGACAGTATCGGGCCTGAAACTGGAGGTCTTGGGTCTTGATGCAATCGATGGAACGCCGGTTCTCGACATCAAGCCCTTCATGACCGGGTTCGGTCCGCGTGGCGAGCTGCGGGAGCCCGACTGGGCGCGAGAGATCATGGCGACCTATTGGTGAGGTCGATCCAGCGTTAAGTGGCACGTCGTGTAATTCTAGATTCGGCAGTCGGCCCGCGCAGCCGTCAGAGCGCTCGTGGCTGGCTAACCGGCCGTGTCAGTCCATGCGCGGCCTTTCGAGCACTTCGATCAGCGGGTCGGAGCTGGACGCCACGATCGCCCGAAGCTTCGAGAGCGTCGCGCGGCGGACCTGCGCCTTGACCAGGCCGTAGGCTGGTTGGCCGGCCAGTTCGCGTACGCGCGCCTCTGCCCTGGCGCCGATGTTGGCGGCGCTCCCGAGTTCGTCGATCACGCCGAGCCGATACATCTCGGTCGGCGCAACCCTCTGGCTGGTCAGCGTCAGACGGCGCAGCAGCTCCGGCGAGAGCTCCGCGGCGATGACCTCGAGGGGTCCAGCCGGGAATGGCACGCCAGCTTGCGCCTCTGTCAGCCCCAGCTTGATGTCGCCGTCGTCGACCGCGAGGCGCACATCGGCGCACAACATCAGCACGAAGCCGCCGCCCAGCGCGTGGCCAGCCACCGTGCTGACCACCGGGCATGGCATGGCGTATAGCTCCGTCACCATGGCCGTGATCGCCAGGATCATACGGGCGCGAGCATCGCGATCGTAGGATGCAAACGCCTTGGTATCGACGCCCGCGCTAAAGCAGGGGCCGTTCCCGGAGAGGATCAGCCCGACGCCCGGCGGCTCAGCTGCGAGGTCGGTGAATGCGTCACGCAGGCACTCGACCGTCTCGACGTCGAGCGCATTCACCGGCGGTCTGCGCAACGTTAGAGAGGCCACACCGTTCGTGATGACGAGGTCGAAGCTCATGTTTTGTCTTCTGAGCCGCGGCCCGGCGTCCGGCAACCGCGCTTCAGACCAAAACCTACCCCTGCGCGACAAACGCCAGCTTGGGGCAGGGTAGGATTTGAGAAACTGTCGTAGGCTCGCAGCCCAATGCGCAACGGCGGGTTTCCACCGAACTCCCCAGCGCGGCGGCTTTCGGGAAGCCAGCCAATGGCAGGTGTTGGCGCATCCCGGTCGCCGGCGGGCTACTCGCCGCCGGCGCCGTCCGACGCACGGTGGGTGGCTATTCGACCACCATCACCAGAGGTGCGCCGCCGGAGCTGATCGAGGCTGCGTGCGCAAGGGCCTCTTGGCCGCCGGACGAAGTCGCACAGGCTTTGAGCGCGTCGAGCGAAGGGAAGCTGACGTCCGACATCAGATGATAGGGCGGCGGCGCGAAGGCGGGGCCGACGACCCGGCTGGTGGCGACACCAAGGGCCCCGATGAGCTTCGGGCCGGCAAGCGGCAGATGCTCCTCGCGATACGCGCGGTCGAACTCGGCAGGGTCTTTCGGAATGGGATACAAGATAAGCAGGTGAGCGGTCATTCGAGTGTTCCTCACGAAGGGTTCAGTCCCTACGAGAGGCTCTATGGAGCAGCGGCGAGCGGGGGTGGGGTACGCAATCCTGACCGCGCCGCCGCCGGAGCGATGTCCGCAAAAAGGTAGCGGTCGAACCAGCCGGGGAAATCGCGAACCAGCGCCTTCGGCCCCTCGATCACCAGCCCCTGCCGCCGTGCTTCAAGGAAGTTCACATCGCCGCGCCACCAGGCGATCAGATACGGGAGCTTCGCGCGCACCCTCAGCGCTTCCGGAAAGCCGGGGTTCTGGGCGCAGAACGCGACCTCTCCGGCTTTCAGCAAAAGGTACCGTGGGCCATGGCCGGCGATGTCGAAGCGAACCACTAGTGGCTCGGGCGGTAGTGACTCCAGCCGCACACGCCGCTGCATGTCGACCAGTAGCGGCTCCAGATCGACGTCCTCGGTCTCGGCGCGCCGGAGCAGCCAGCGTTGGCCCCAACCACCGAGGGCGGCCAACAGCGTCGCCAGCTCGGCCCCGGCTTCAGTCAAGCTGTACTCCGGTCCGGCGGCGCCCTCGTCCCGTGCCACCGCCCCGACCTCGATCAGTGCATGCAACCGCTCGGAAAGCATGGTGCGCGAGATCCGTGGAATGCCGCGACGGATCGTGTTGAACCGTCTCGCCCCGCACAGCAGCTCGCGAACGACCAGCAGTGTCCAGCGTCCGCCCAACACCTCGTGGGCCCGCGCCACCGCGCAGAACTGGCCATAGCCGGTCATCGCCCACATCTAGCATTTCGGGACGATCGCGGCGGTACGGATTTCGGACCGACTATGCCTTACGTGCCGCAACGGACCGGAATCATCGAAGCCAGCCCATGTCAGCGGCACGTCGGAAAGGGTCGCGGGGGCTCGGATTTCGCTGGCCACGAAGTTTGCGTCTAATATGTTTTGTCGCGAACTCAGGGCTGGAAGCGGCCCTCGAACACCAGCCGCGAAACCGGTTCGCGGTCGCTCGGCGTCTCGCGGGCCTGGTAGCTCTCCGGCAAGACGCTTTTGTCCGACTGCCGGCCGATGGCGATGGCGGCTTCGACGCGATACTCATCTTCAGGCACCCCGAGCGCCGCGTAGCAGCCTTGGTGATCGAACCCGGTCATGCCGTGCGCGGCCCAACCCAGGCGATGAGCCTGCAAGGCGAGATAGCCCCACGCGGCGCCGGCATCGAAAGAGTGGCTGTAGATCGCCTCAACCTCGCCGGTCGATCGCCGACGCAACCGGTGCGATATCGCGAAGATCAGGGCCGCAGCGCGATGGGCCCACGCCCGGTTATAAGGGATCAGCAGGCCCAGCAGATCCTCCCAGCCCGGGCCATCGCGATGCGCGTAGACGAAGCGCCACGGCTGCAGGTTGAACGCCGAGGGCGCCCAATGGGCCGCCTCGAATACCGACATCAGCACGCCATCGGGGATCGCCTCGTCGGAGAACGCCCGCGGCGACCACCGACCGAGAAACATCGGATCGACGTTGTATTGCGGCTGACGGCCGCGGTCCGACATGGTCATCTCAGGCCTCCTGTGGCGGGGTGCGCTGTTTTAGAGTTGAGCAGGTTCCCGATGATCTGCGATTTGCGCCTAAGACCTGGAGTGGAGCATCTGTTTCGCAATGCCTGGCGGCGGCAGACCGCGGCTCCTGGCCGACGTCTGCAATCGCCGGGCGTCGGACGGATTTGACAATGTCGCCGGGGCCGGGCGCCACCATCGCTCAGGCCGCGAGCACGGCAGGCGCGGCCAGGAGGGCGGCGAAGGTGAGGTACCATGCCGGGGTCAAGGCGCCGCCGCCTGTGGCAGCGATCCAGGTCAGCGCTGCGGGCGCGAACCCGCTGAACACCATCACCGCGACGTTGTAGGACACCGAAACGCCAACCGAGCGGCATTCCGCCGGAAAACTCTCCGCCAGCGCCGCTGGCGCCGGCCCCGCGAACGCGCCGGTCGCGATGCAGAACAGCGACTGCACGGCGATCAGCGTCGGCAGGGTGTGGCTGACCTGGAGCAACCACAATAGCGGATAGCCGCAGGCGCCCAGCGCCGCGGTGGCGCTCAGCAGCACTACGCGGCGCCCGAACCGGTCGGAGAGCATGCCGCTGCCGATGCAGGCTCCGGCCAGCAGGACATTGCCGATCAGCGCCGCGGCAAACGCCTGCTCGGCGGTGAAGTGGAACGTCCTTTGCACATAGACCGGCATGAAGATGACGAGGACGTAGCTCGCCACGGTCAGCAGGGTCGAAAGCCCCGCAGCCTTGGCCAGCCGAGGCCAATGATCGGCGAACAACGCCGCCAGGCCGTCCAGCATCCGGCCGCGTCGGTCTGTGTTCGCCACGGACTGCGAGAACTCCGGGCTGTCCTGCAGGGTCTGGCGCATCCAGAGGCCGGCCAGGGCGATCAACAGGCCGAACAGAAACGGGATCCGCCAGGCGAAGCGCGTGATCTGGGCGTGGGTGAAGAGGGCGGCGGTCGTGAAGGCAACCACGGCGCCCATGATGTTGGAAAGGCCCATGCTGGCCTGCAGCCAAGCGGCGGTCTCGCCGCGCCGCGCCGGCGGCCCGTGCTCGGACAGGAAGGCGGCGGCCCCGCCGAACTCGCCGCCCGCGGAGAAGCCCTGCAAGCTGCGGGCCGCCAGGATCAGCAGCGGCGCGCCAACGCCGATCGCCGCATAGGTCGGCGCGAAGGCGAGGATCGCCGTGCCAGCGAACATGATCGACAGCGCCGCCGTCAGCACCGCCTTGCGCCCGGCGCGGTCGCCGTAAAGTCCCAGCACCAGCGCGCCCAGCGGCCGGGCGACGAAGCCGAGTCCGAACGCCAGCAGCGACTTCACCAGTTCGAGCGTCGAGCCGCCGCCAGGGAAGAACGCCTCGGCCAAGTAGATCGAGAACAGGGCGTAGACGGTGAAGTCATACCACTCGAAGCTGTTGCCGAGGGCGGCGGCGATGATCGCGCGCCGGTGAATGCGAATATTGTCGGCGCCGGCGCCCACGTCAGATGCTGCGATCGCCATCTTCATCGCCTGCGAGACCTGTCGGCTTGCCAAGCCGGTCTCGACAGACGACCTTCAGGATAAGATTGGTTCGAGCGGCAGTTGATACGTGGGGGTTCGTCGAGTGTGCAAGCGTTCAACTGCAAATTCTCGAATTGTTCTCCTGTGTGGTCAATGTTGTTCGCCACGATGACAGAGTTTCGAGCGCTAGTGGCGCTTTGCACGGCGCCCGGCCAGAGATGATCGAGCTGCGACATCTCAACCATCTTCTGATGGCCTGCGAGTGCGAGAACCTGACACGGGCCGCGCAGGAGCTCGAGGTGGCCCCGTCCACGCTCAGCGCCAGCCTGAAGGCGCTGGAGACGGAGGTCGGCGTCAACCTGTTCAAGCGCCTCGGCGCCGGCCTTTATCCCAGGGCCAGTGCGCGCTGGCTGCTCCGAGCCAGCCTCCCGGTGCTGTTGCTCGAGCGCCAGGTTCTGCGGCGCGTACGCCGGCGGACGCTCTGCGAGGCCCCTCGCACGCTCAACGTCTTCCTGGATGTGAAATTCACTATCGGCCGGATCAGCAAGGCGTTGCTGCGGGCGATCGAACAGACGGAGCGCGACGATCCTGATCTGCTGGTGCATCCGATCTGGATCGATGACGAGCCCACGCCGTTCGACCAGGGCTGGCCGGAGGACGTCGCCGCGCCGGCCACCGGATCCCTGACGTTGCAGATGATCGGGCCCGACACCGCGGTCGCGCCGGATGAGACTACGCTTCTGCGCGACCCCTGGGTCCTGGCCTGCCGCGCCGCCGGCGAGGCCGCCGACCCGCCCGACCTCGCCAGCCGCGCGATCATGGTGCCGATAGTCTCCCAGGGACTGGTCGATATCGTCGAGGCTCACCTGTCGCGCGCGCAGTTCAAGCATGTGCGCCTGATCCCGGATCACCCAGGCTCGCTGCCGCGGCTGATGAACGACCAGCCGGACTGCGCCTTCCTGTTGCCCAGCAGCGCCGTGTCCGGACGGCTTGGCCTGATGAACGTCTTCACCACCCCGCTGAAGCCGGAGCTGATCACGACGCTGATCGCGCGGGCGGATCGTGGCGGGGCGGAGGCGCGGCGCTTCCTCGAGCGGCTCCGCTGCGCCTTCGCCGAGCCGGAGCGGACCACTGCGCTGGCGCCGGAGCTGACCTCTCGGCGGGTGCGCTACTTCAACCTCACGCACCGTCTGCGCTCGGTCTCGGCCGCAGCGCGGGTGGCCAATGTGGCCCAGCCCGCGCTCAGCGAGCAGCTGCGCAAGCTGGAGGAGACCCTGGGCGTCAGGCTGTTCGATCGGCAGAGCAACGGCGTCTCGCCGACCCCAGGCACCCGCTCGTTCGCCGCGGCCGCTGCGGCGCTCGAACAGGGCCTGCACGATCTTGGGGTCGGAACGATGTCGATCCGGTCCTCCGACGAGAGCCGGCTGAGCCTCGGCGTGCTGCCGTCGGTCAGCCAGCACGGTCTGCTGGTAAACCGCATCGCCGAAGCGGTGCTGACGCTGCGCGCGGAGCACCCCAACATGAGGGTGGTGGTCCAGGAGGCGCCCAACGGCAGCCTGCAGGACTGGGTGCTGCGCGGCCGCGTCGGGCTGGCGATCGTCGAGACCGGACCCCCGCATCTGCCGAGGCTGTCGCTCGGCGCGTCCGAGAACCTGGCGGTGATTGCGCATCCGCGGCATGCGCTGCTGCCCCCAGGGCCCGTCACGTTCGCCGAGCTCGACAAGCTGCGCCTGGCGTTGCCGACCTCCCAGTTCGGCCTGCGCCAGCTTCTGGACGCAGCAGCCAGGTCGCAGCGCATCAATCTGAAGCCGACGATCGAGATTGACGCGCTGGCGATGCTGATCGCGATCCTGCGGCACGAGGCGATCTGCACCATCCTGCCACCCTCGGCCGTGCGCCGCGAACTCGAGTCGGGCGAGCTCTGCGCCCACCCGATCGTGAGCCCGAGCGTGACGCGGCGTCTGTTCGTGATCTACTCCGCCGATCGCGCCCTGACCGATCGCGAGCGCGAGTTCGTCAGCCTGCTCCGTTCGGGTTTGAGCGCAGGCGGCGACGACCTCGCCCAGCCGCTCGTCTCGCAGCGCGAGGTCCATCAGCTGGCGGGCGCACAAGCCGCTCTGCACTGAAGAACGTCGCGCCGATCTCATCAGAGGACGGCGTCGAGCTCGCGGACAGCTTCCAGAAGCACCGCCGCGCCAGCGGCCACCGCATCGGGTTCGGCCCACTCGTCGGGCGTATGACTCATGCCGCGAAGGCAGGGTACGAACACCATGGCGGCCGGGCAGATCCGGGCGAGGAACGCCGCATCATGGCCAGCGCCGCTAGCGATGTTGCGCACGCTGAGGCCGAGACGCCCGGTCGCCGCCGTGAGCACGCCCTGAAGGCGCGGGTCGCAGGCTGCCGGCGGCCCGTCCGAGAGCGTGGCGAACGCAGTCCGTTCGACCCTGAACTCGGCCGCCGCGGCGGCGCTGAAATCGTCGAGATGGCGCGCGAAGCGCTGGGTCATGGCCGGGTCCGAGCTGCGGGCGTCGATGACCAGGCGCGCGCGGCCCGGGACGACGTTGGAGCCGCCGGGCTCGACCTGGATGATCCCGACGGTGGCGACGAAGTAGGCCTCACCCTCGGCGGCGAGCGCTTCGGCCTTGCGGCGCACCTCAAGCATACAGGCGGCGGCGGCCACGCCGGCGTCGCGGCGCAGATCCATCGGCGCGGTGCCCGCGTGCGCCGCCTCGCCGGTGAAGCCGATCTCGAGCCGGCGGATGCCGACGATAGAGGTGACCACCCCAATCGCCGTCCGCGTCGCTTCGAGCACCGGTCCCTGCTCGATGTGCAGCTCGAGGAACGCGCGAAGGTCGCTGCGGATCGCCGCGCCGAGGTCGTCCGGATCGCCGCCGACGTCGCGCAAGGCCGCGCCGAGGGTTCGGCCGGCGGGATTGGTCATCTCCATCATCGCCGCGTCCAGCGCGCCGCAAAGGCCTCGGCTGCCGACGCAGGAGAGGCCGAAGTCGGTCGGCTCTTCGGCCAGGCAGTCGATCACCTCGATGGCATGGCGCGGCCGCCCCCCGCTCTCGGCGATGGTCCGGGCCACCTCGACCGCGGCGATCACGCCCGCGACGCCGTCGAACCGCCCGCCGCGCGGCACGGTATCGCTGTGCGAGCCCAGGGCGATCACGCCGGCGGCCGGGTCCGCGCCCTCCAGCCGCCCGATCAGGTTGCCGGCTGCATCGATGCGCACGCCCAGGCCGGCGGCCCGCAGCCGCTCCGAGATCAGCGCCCGGCCCTCGGCGAACAGCGGTGAGAAGGCGCGGCGCGTGTAGGGCCGTTCCGGTTCGGTGAGCGCGCCCAGCGCCATCAGGTCCGCCCACAGCCGGTCCTGGTCGACCGCGGCCGGCGCGCTCAAGCGGGGGCCACGGCGAGCTGCGGCCGCAGGAACAGGCCGCGGCCCGGCTCGGCGAGCACCCGGCCTTCGGCGGCGACGCAGTCCCCACGCAGGAACACCGCTTCGGGCTTGAAGCTCAGCGACATGCCCTCGTAGGCGCTCCAGTCGACCACGTTGGCGCCGCTCTTGGCGGGCTCGTACCGATGTGGATCGCGCCGCATCAGCACCACGTCGGCGTCGCGCCCGACCGCCAGCGCGCCCTTGACGTGGCCTAGCCGGAACAGGCGGGCCGGATTGCTGGCCAACACCCGTGCGGCAAGGGTGAACGGCAGCCCGCGCTGCTCGAGGCCGGTCAGCAGCAGCGGAACCAGCACCTCGAGGCCGGGCAGGCCGGAGGCGTTCTTCAGCATGTCCGGATTGTCCTTGCGATCGACCGACCAGCTGACGTGGTCAGTAGAGACAACCTCGATGTTGCCGGCAGCGAGATGGCGCCATAGCGCCTCTCGCTCGGCCGCCGGGCGGATGGGCGGGTTGACCTTGCCGCGGCCCTTCAGCCGCGCGACGTCGTTCTCCTCGTCCAGGATCAGATAGTGGATGCAAGCCTCGACCGTGGCGTCGAACCCCTGCGCCCGATAGGCGGCGGCCAGGTCGTAGCCCCGGGAGATCGAGCAATGCACGACGTGTACCGAGCAGCCTGTCGCGACCCCGATCTCGTAGACCTCGGCCATCGCCAGGGCTTCCGTGATCGGCGGGCGTGACTTGCCGTGCGCGGCATAGTCGGTGAGGCCCTGTTCCGTGACGCGGGCCACGAAGGCGCGCACCATCTCGTCGTTTTCGTTGTGGATGCCGGCGATCAGGCCGTGGCGCGCGATGGCGGCGAAGCAGTCGTACAGCACCTGCGGCGGCAACCGCGGGAACCGCTGTGGATGGGTGCCGAAGGTGGAGAACTTGAAGCCGGCGGCGCCGGCCGCCACCAGTTCGTCCACATGGGCCGCGCCGTCCTCGGGCGCCGCCGTGGCGTAGAGCGCGAAGTCGATCCTCGCCTGCAGCGCGGCCTCATCCGCCTTGGCCGTGAAACGCTCGGCAGTGGAGATCAGGCGACCCTCATCGTAGGGCATGTCGACGATGGTGGTCACCCCGCCCGCGGCGGCGCTCTTGGTGGACCAGACGAAATCCTCCTGGTCGCCCTGGCTGCGGCTGTGGACCTGAGAGTCGATCGCGCCCGGGAGCACGATGCAGCCACGGCCGCCGTGCCGCTCACCGGCCGGGGCCGGTCCTTCGCCGACGCGCTGTACGACGCCATCCGCGGCGAGCACATACCCGTTCTCGATGACTCGGCCCGGCAGAACGACCTCGCCGACAAACACCTGATCCGCCATCGCCCGCCTCAAAAACGCGCATTCCAGCGGCGGAAGGGAGCACGAGCGGCGCGGCGAGGCCTTAGCCAATCGGGCGAATAACGCGATCACGAAAACGAAACAGGCGGGCGCCAGCCAATGCGGCGAGGCCGGGGATGTTCAGCTCAACCACGCCCGCCGATTGGCCGGCAGATGCTCCAGTAGCCACTGCCGCGCCGCGTCGGTCTGGGCCTGCGGAGGCAGGGCGCGGTCGACGCCCTCGGCGCGATCGCCGGACTTGGCGGTGGCGTCGAAGCCGACTTTGGTGATCCGGCCGCCATCCTCCAGCGGTTCTGAGCGGTCGGCGCCGGCGCCGGGGATCAGCATGATGTCGCGCTCGAGGCGCATTCGGTTGACCCTGGCCCATTCGACCGCCGCGGGGTCCCAAGGATCGATGTCCGCATCCACTACCGTGACCCGCTTGACGATGCTGACCGCCGCAAACACCGCGAACGTCGCCCGCTGCGGTTGGCCGACGCGCGGCTGGTCGAGTTGCACCACCACGTCGGTCCGCCCGCCGCCGGCTTCGGTAACGGCGATGTCTAAGACGTTCGGCACGACGGCGGCGACCGCCTTCAGCAGGCCCGCGGCGATCGGCAGGGCGCCAAGGTAGATGTGCTCGCGATGGTATCCGGGCTCGATCACCTGGAACATGGCGTCGGGTCGTTGCGTGCGGGCGGAAAAGGTCGCCAGGCAGCCTGGCCCGTAGTGCTCGTACATGCCGTGGTATTCTGAGACGAAGCCCTCCTGGATGGGCTGGCGCCAGTCGATCGCGCCTTCCAGAATGATCTCCGCACCGACCGGCGCCGCCAGATCGACGGTCTTGGCGGGCGCCAGGTCCACTGGCTCTCCGAGAAGGGCGCCGGCGCACTCGAGTTCGTCGTCGCCGACGCCCAGATAGAGGCAGGCGGCTAGCTGGACGCAAGGATGGGCGCCGATCACGACGGCGATCTCCAGCGCGCGTTCCTGCTCTGCCGCGCGCCGGGCGAACAGCGCCAGATGATGGTTCGGGGCGATGCCGATCATCGCCCGCTCGCCATCAAGGATGGCTAGGCGCGCATAGGAGGCGTTGCCGCGGCCAGTATGCGGATCGCGGGCCAGGATCACACCAGCCGTGATGTAGGGCCGCTCTTCGCGTTCGAAAAAAGTCGGAACCGGCAGGCCCGCCAGCGGATCGCTGCGCACGACCACGCTCTGCGCCGGACCGGGTGCGACCAGTCGCGGCTTGACGGGGCGGCTGATGGCGGCGTGCAGCGCGGCCGAGATGCCGGACACCGGGCAACCGATCGCCTCGGCGACGCGCCGGCGGCTGTTGAGCAGGTTTCCCACCACCTTGAGGTCCGCGCCGGCCACGTCCTCGAACAGCAGCGCGGGCCCGGGGTCGGCGAGCGACAGGAAGGCGGAGAGCTCGAAGCGAGGCTCGACGCGCTTGTCGATCCGGACCAACTCGCCCCTTTGTTCCAACGCGGCCAGGAAGGTTCGGATGGACTGCCCGTCGTTCATTCAGCACGATCCAGTTTTCGAGCCGACGCAGCCTCGAACGCGAGCATTGAACCGACCGCGACAGTCGATCGCAAGTCGATGCACGGCCATCATCGTTTTCTATCTCCTGCTTCGGAAAAATGAACCGACGCATCGCCGGGGGCCGGTGCAATCTCTGCTTCGAATGCCTAGCAACGGAAGTGGCGTCGATGGCGAAGTTTCATCTGGGATGGTTTCTTGGACCGGGGATCACAATTCAAGGCTGGGGCGAACCCGGCTTTGGAGCCGGCTATGACTGGACCAAGCCGGATCTGTATCAGGATAGCGTGCGGGCGCTGGAGCGGGCCTGCTTCGATCTGGTAATCCTGGAGGACACCTCCGCGGTCCCATACACCTATCAGGGCAGTATGGACTTCTACCTGAAGCACGCGGCGATGACGCCGAAGTTCGATCCCGTGGTTCTGACGCCCTATCTTATCGCCGCGACCAAGCACATTGGCCTGGCGCCGACCCTGACCACCACCTTCTATCCGCCCTGGCTGCTGGCGCGCTGCCTGGCGACGCTGGATCACTACAGCAGCGGGCGGATCGGCTGGAACATCGTCACCGCCACCAGTGACGCGGCAGCGCAAAACTACGGCTACGACAAGCAGTTCGAACACGATCTGCGCTACGACATGGCGGACGAGTTCGTCGACGTGGCCTCGCAGCTGTGGGACGCCTGGGATCCGGACGCGGTGGTGATGGACGGCGAGAGCCACACCTTCATCGACCCGTCGAAGGTCAAGGCGCTGCACTTCGAGGGCAAGTTCTACAAGACCCGCGGGCCGCTCAACGTGCCAAGGTCGCCGCAGGGCCGGCCGGTCTATGTCACCCCGGGCGGCTCGCCGCGCGGGCGCCGGTTCAGCGGCCGCAACGCGGAGATCGTGCTCGCGGGCGGGGCGACGGTCGAGGAGATGAAGGACTACCGCGACGAGGTGCGCCGGCACGCAGTCGCGTTCGGCCGCGATCCGGACAAGATCAAGACCATGTTCACCTGCATGCCAACGATCGTGAAAGACGCCGAGGCGGCCGCCAGCACGAAGGCCGCAGCAAAGGCCGGCCGGGAGAAACGGCTCGAGCATTCGCTGGCGGCGATGTCGTTCCTGTCGGGGATCGATTTCTCGAAATTCGATCTCGATGCGCCGGTCGGCGAGATCAAGACCAATGGCATGCAGACCATGCTGCGGACCTTCAACAAGTTCGGTCCCGACGCCAGCCTGCGCCAGATCATGCTTGCCCCCAACGAAGGTGGCTTCAACCAGCTGGTGGGGACAGCCGACAGCATCGCAGGGCAGATGCAGGAGGCCATGGAGGAGATCGGCGGCGACGGCTTCCTGATCACCGGGCACTTCAAGCCAAGCTACGTGGCCTCAGTCGTCGACGAGCTGGTGCCGGTGCTGCAGAAGCGCGGCCTCACCCGCACCGAATACGGCTCGGGCACTTTCCGAGAGAACCTGACGGCGTTCTAGGGCGTGGATTGAGCCCGGCCGGTCCGCCAGCGCCACCCCTCGCATTGCTGCGCAACGGGCTCTCCCTCTTCGGAGAGAGCGGGTCCGCGGTGCGTCAGCGTCGCGGGGAAGGTGGGGCCGCGTGCGCGAGCCGATTCGCACCCTAGAGATCCAGATGGCACGCCGCCATCTGGCCCGGTCCACGCTCTCGCAGCACCGGCGCTTCGGTGCGGCAGCGATCGAACGTGTGTGGGCAGCGGGTGTGGAATCGGCAGCCCGGCGGCATATCCGCCGGATTGGGCGGCTCGCCGCCGAGCCGGATCGCTCGGCCCCGCTCGCTAGGCGACCCGGCCGGGACGGAGGCGAGCAGGGCGCGGGTGTAGGGATGGGCCGGGCGGGCGAACAGCGCGTCGCGATCGGCGATCTCGACCACGACGCCGAGGTACATGACCGCCACCCGGTCGCTGATGTGCTCGACGATGGCGATGTCGTGACTGATGAACAACAGGGCGAGCCCCAGGTCGCGCTGTAGGTCGCACAGCAGGTTGACGATCTGGGCCTTGATGGACACGTCGAGGGCCGAGACGGCTTCGTCGCAGACCAGCAGTCTGGGCGAGGGAGCCAGTGCGCGGGCGATGCCGATCCGCTGGCGCTGGCCGCCGGAGAACTCGCGCGGGAACCGCGCCATGGCCTCGCGCGGCAGCCCGACCAGCTCCAGTAGCTCGCCGACGCGCGCATCGATCTGCTGGCGACCGGACGCGAGCCGGAAGTTGATAAGCGGCTCGGCGATGATGTCGCGCACCCGCATCCGCGGATTGAGGCTCGACATCGGGTCCTGGAACACCGCCTGAATCTGCGCGCGCAGTGGGCGCAGTTGCGGCGAGGGCATGGCGTCGATCCGCCAGCCGTCGAGCCAGACCTCGCCCGCGCTTGGCCGCTCCAAGCAAAGAATGAGCCGTCCGAGCGTTGATTTGCCACAGCCGCTCTCGCCGACGATGGCCAAGGTCTCGCCGGGCGCGATCGAGAGCGTCACGTCGTCGACGGCGCGTACCTTGGTCGGCGCGAGGCCAAGCCCGCCCTGGCGCGCGGCAAAGTGCTTCTTCAGGCCGTAGACATCGAGGATCGCCGTCATGCGAACGCCACCGCGGTGGCGAGATGGCAGGCGACCTGCCGCCGCTCGCCATTGGGTCGCAGCTCGGGCCGGACCTCGAGGCAGCGCGGATGCACGTTGGGACAGCGCCCGGCGAAGGCGCAGCCGCGGGCGACGCCGCCCGCCTGGGGCGCGCTTCCAGGGATCTCCGCCAGCCTGCGCCGCGTACCCGCCGGGGCGGCGCCGATCGTCGTGCGGGCGCCCAGCAGTCCACGCGTGTAGGGGTGGGCGGGCCGGTCGAAGATGTCGGCGACATCAGCCTCCTCGACCGCGCGGCCGGCGTAGAGCACGACCACCCGGTCGGCCAGCTCGGCGACCACGCCCAGGTCGTGAGTGATCAACAGCACGCCACAGTTCGAGCGCTCCTGGCGCTGGCGGATCAGCGCCAGGATCTGCGCCTGCACGGTCACGTCGAGCGCCGTGGTCGGCTCGTCGGCGATTAGGATCGGCGGATCGCAGGCCAAGGCGATGGCGATCATCACCCGCTGGCGCATGCCGCCGGACAGCTGGTGTGGGTATTGGCCGAGCACGCGGGCGGGCGCCGCGATGCCTACCTCCACCAACAGCTCCATCGAGCGGGCGCGCAGCAGCGCGCCGGTCATCCGCTGGTGGAGCGCCACCGCCTCGCGCACCTGGTCGCCGATGGTCAGCACCGGATTGAGCGACGTCATGGGTTCCTGGAACACCAGGCCGATCGCCGCGCCGCGCAGCTGGCGCAGGTCGCGCTCGGCCAGGCCCAGCAGCTCGCGGCCGTCAAGCAGGATGTGGCCGTCGACCTTCGCCGTCGCGGGCAGCAGGCCCACGATCGAGAGCGCAGTGACCGACTTGCCCGAGCCGGACTCGCCGACGATCGCCAGCGTCCGCCCGCGCTCGAGGCGAAACGAGAGGCCCTGGACCACCGGCGCCAATCCGGCGGCCGAAGCGAACGCCACGCGTAGTTCCTGCACGTCGAGCAGCGGCGCGGTCACGCCCGGGTCCCGTCGGGATCGAGCGCCTTGCGCAGCCCGTCGCCCACCAGGTTGACCCCGATCAGGGTCGCCGAGAGGAACGCGGCGGGGATGAAGATCAGGTTGGGGCGGATCTGCCAGAGTGAGCGTCCGTCGGCCATGATGTTGCCCCACGACGGCGTGGTCGGCGGCGTTCCGGCGCCGATGAACGACAGGCCCGCCTCGATCATCATCGCCGCGGCGCAGACGAACGCCGTCTGCACGATCAGCTGCGAGGCCACGCCCGGCAGCAGGTGCCGCAGGATGATCCGCGGCCAGGAGGACCCCGCCGTGACGGCCGCATCGATGAATGGCCGCTCACGTAGACTAAGCACAGCGGCGCGGATGATGCGGGCGATCCGCGGTGTCTCCACCACGGTCACCGCGATGATCACGTTCTCGACCGAGGCGCCGGCGACCGCGACCAGCGCGATGGCCAGCAGGATCGCGGGGATCGACATCATCCCGTCGACGATGCGCATGATCAGCATGTCGAGCGCGCGGTTGACCGGGGCGATCAGGCCGAGCGTCGCGCCTGCCAGCGCCGAGAGCAACGCCGCCGCGACCCCCACGCCCAGCGACACGCGGCCGCCATAGAGCACCCTGGCGAACAGATCGCGGCCAAGGTCGTCGGTGCCGAACGGATGCCCAGCCGTCGGCGGCAGCAGGCGCTGGTCGAGCGCGAGCGCCCTGGGGTCGATCGGCGTGATGAGCGGCGCGAAGATCGCCAGCGCGGCGACGACGGCGAGCAGGCCGACGCCGACGAGCACCTCCCACGCAACCGGCATCGGGCGGCGAGCGCGCCGCAGCCTTAAGGTCGCGACCTCGGGGCTGCGCCGCGCCGTGACGAGGTCCCGCAGCGCCGTGTCCGTACGCTCGCTCAATAGCGGATCCTCGGGTCGAGCAGGACGTAGCAGAGGTCGACCAGCAGGTTGATCAGCACATAGCCGGCGCTGGTCAGCAGCACGACGCCCTGGATCACCGGGTAGTCGCGGTGCAGGATCGCATCGACAGTCATGGTGCCGATGCCGGGGATCGCGAACACGTTCTCGATCACCACCGCGCCGCCGATCAGCGTGGCGACGCCGCCGCCGACGATGGTGACGATCGGGACGGCGGCATTCTTGAGCGCGTGATGGAACAGGATCCGCATCCGTCCGGCGCCCTTGGCGGCGGCGGTGCGGACGTAGTCTTGCGACAGGGTCTCCAGCATCGAGGCCCGCGTCACCGACGCGATCAGCGCCGTGAACAGCACGCTCAGGGTCAGCGCGGGCAGGATCAGGCTGCGCAGGTACGGGCCAACGCCGTTCTCCAGCGGGGTGAATCCCTCCACCGGCAGCCAGCGCAGCCAGCTGGCGAATACGAACGCCAGCGCGTAACCGGCCACGAACACGGGGATCGCGTAGCTGGTCGCCACCGCGACCGACAGGGTCCGGTCGATCGGGCCACCGCGCCGGTTGGCGGCGGCGATGCCGACTGGAACGCCCACCAGCACCGAAACGATGACACCGGCCGCGAGGATCGAGAGCGTCGGCTCGAGGCGCTGGCCGATCATGTAAGTCACCGGCTGGCCGGAAAAGATCGAGTGGCCGAGGTCGCCGTGCAGAACGCGCCAGATCCAGCCGCCGAAGCGCTCCAGCGGTGGACGGTCCAGGCCCAGCGACACGCGGATGCGCTCGACGTCGTCGGGCGTGGCTTGGTCGCCGGCCATCACGAGCGCAGGGTCGCCCGGCGTCAGATAGAGCAGGCTGAACACGAACACCGAGATCACACCCAGAACCGGCACGGCCAACAACAGGCGGCGAAGCGCGTAGGCGAACATCTCAGACCTTCTTGCCGATGTTCCAGTAAGCCGCGACCGGGGCCGGGAAGACGCCGGTGACGTTGCTGCGGTAGGCGACCTGGCCGAATACCGAGCCGAGCGGGATGTAGGGCAGGGTGCTGAAGGCCTCGACCTGGATCGCCGTCGCCAGGCGCTGCCGCTCGGCTGGATCGACCGCGGCCGCCCACTGGTGGCGCAGATCCTCGAGCTGGGGATCGTTCGCCCAGCCAGGAAATCCCTTGACCCCGGCGCCGCGCAGCATCGGGTTCACCGCCGGGTTGAGGATGTCGCCGCCGGTCCAGCCGGTGAGGAACACGCTCCAGCCGCCCTGGGCGACCGGCGCCTTGCTCTGGCGCCGCTGGGCCATGGTGGCGAAGTCGACGGCGACGAACTCGACGTTCATGCCCATCCGCCGCAGCAGGTCGTCGGCGACCTGGGCGAGCGAGCCGGACGGGCCCGCCTGCAGGCCGAGCAGCACCACCTTCTCGCCTTGATAGCCGGCGGCCTGCAGCGCCGCCCGGGCCTTGGTGATGTCGGCGACCTTAAGGATGTCCGCGCCCGCCTCGCTGGCATAGGGCGTGCCGCAGGCATAGACGCTGTAGCAGGGCCGCCTCAGCGCCGGATCGTTGCTGATCGCGTTCAGAAACTGCCGCTGGTCGACCGCCATGGCCACCGCTCGGCGCACTGCCAGGTTGTCGAACGGCGGCTGCAGGTGGTTGAACTGCAGCATCATGTAGCCGCCCGCTGGGTTGCGCGAGGCCACGCGGATGTTGGGATCGCCCTTCAGCGTCGGGATCAGTTCGGCCGGCGGCGTGTCCCAGTAGTCCTGCTCGCCGGCCATCAGCGCGGCCATCGCCGTCGAGGGATCGCTGATGATCGACCACTCGATCCGCCCGATCGCCGGGATGCGGCCTCCCGCGGTTCCGCTGACCGGCTCGGCGCGCGGCACATAGCCGTCGAACCTGGCCCAGGCCGCGTGCGAGCCTGAGACCCATTCGTCCTTCAGGAACCGATACGGGCCGCTGCCGAGCGCCTCGAGGAGCGGCTTCGTCGGATCGGTGCTGGCCAGCCGCTCGGGCATGATGAAGCATTCCGAGGCGGTCGCCTTGCCGAGCGCGTCGGGCAGCAGGGCGAAGGGCTGCTTCAGCTTGATGCGGAAGCGCCTGTCGTCGACCACCTGCATGTCGTCGACGAAGCTCATCGCCAGCGATCCAAAGCCGTCGCGCGCGCCCCACCGCCTGATCGACGGGATGCAGTCCTGCGAGCGCACCGGCTCGCCGTCGTGGAACTTCAGGCCATCGCGCAAGGCGAAGAGATAGCTGCGGCCGTTGTCCTCGAGCGTCCAGCCCTCGGCCATCTGCGGCCGGGGCGTGAAGTTCGCGTCGACCGCGACGAGCTGGTCGTAGGTCAGGAAGGCGAAGTCCTTGGTCGCGGGCTCCGTTGTGGTGACCGGATCTAGGCTGGCGAGGTTCTGGGAATGGATAATGCGCAGGGTGTTGGCTGCCGACGCGCCGCCGCGGCCGCAGGCGGCGGCGCCGGCGAGGCCGCCGAAAACCAGCCCCCGAAGCACATCGCGCCGTAGCATCGTCTACTCCGTCCTCGCGGCGAGGCTAGGTCGGCCGGCGCGGCGCTCCATCGGCATTTCCGACTACGCAAGTATCTCGAGGGCAGGTTGCCGCATCAGTGGGCGCCTCGCTTCTCGCTGAACAAATTGATCTGGACCGGCTGGTCGAACACGCCGCCTGTCTTGTCCGCCATCTCGGCAAATCGGCGTTCGACTTCCGGGCAATTCACCTGTTCGGCGAGGTAGTCGTTGAAACGCGCGCCGAGCATCGCGCGGGCGGTGAAGCTCGCAAAGTCGGCGAAGACGGTCCGCTCGGCAAAGCCGAACACCGTCTCGGTGGCAAACGCGGGCGCCGCGAACGTAGCCAGGGCCGCTTGTGCGTCGCGGCGGACGGCCGTCTCGTCGTGGTAGGACGCGCTGACATACTGCATGGGCCCCGCCGCCACCGGTTCCACCACGCAGAGCCTTCCTGAAGGCTTCAGCAGCCGGTGCGCCTCCCTGAGCGCTGATCCCAACTGATCACCGGGCACATGATGCAGGGAGTAGACGAACAGCACGACGTCGGCGCAGCCGTCAGCCTCCGGCGCCGCCTCAGCGCGACCCAGCCGCAGGCGAAACGCGCCCGCGCCGTGTGATGTCCAGGCGTCGAACCTCTCGCCGATGAAGGGATCATAGCCGCAGACCCTGGCGCCGCGCGCAGCCAGGTCACGGGCGACGACCCCTTCGCCGCAACCTAGATCGATTACGTAAGTCCCTTCCAGGTGGGGCAGGACCGCCGCCAGGGCGTCGGTCCTGCTCATGACGCCGAGGTTGACGAGCGATGCTTCGGACAACATGACCTGCGCCTCTGCCGCGGCGGCCGGCTGGGCCGCTGGGTGGATACGGAACCGATGTTGCAGGTGCGAACGCGCCCGCACCGCAAGCGCAATACCGCTCGGACACGGTCGTCAAGGCGAAGGCGGCGCTCCGGCGGCGCTCCGCCGATCGTTATGGCCGCATTCGGTTTCCACTATTGGTTCGCCCCCGGCACGCTCGCTAATCGCGGCTCTGCAGTGGGATGAACCAATGACCGTCGCGGCCGAACTGAACGCCCAGCAGCTTGAATACTGGGGTGGCGCGGGCGGCGAACGATGGGTCGCGCAACAGGCGCGCCGCGACGAGTTGCTGGGCGACTTCGCGCAGGCGGCGCTGGCGAAAGCGGACCCGAAGCCTGGCGAAGCGGTGCTGGACATCGGTTGCGGCTGCGGCGAGACGGCCGCGCTGCTGGCCGAACGCGTCGGCCCGGAGGGCAGCGTGATTGGCGCCGACGTCTCCAGTCCGATCCTCGCGGCCGCCCGCGAGCGGCTCGCGGGTCGCGCCAACGTCGAGTTGATCCTGGGCGATGCGGGCGCCTATCCGTTCCAGGCGGCGAGCATCGACCTGTTGTTCTCGCGCTTCGGCGTGATGTTCTTCGGCGACCCCATCGCGGCGTTCTCGAACCTGCGCGAGGCCATGAAGCCTGGCGGCCGGCTGGTGTTCGTCTGCTGGCGCTCGCCGGCGGAGAACGGTTGGATGACGGCGCCGCTGGCGGTGACCGGCCCCCTCCTACCGCAGGCTCCCGGCCCAGCCGACCCCAATGCGCCCGGCCCCTTCGCATTCCACGATCAGGCGCGGGTGGCGCGAATCCTCACCAGCGCCGGCTTCGTCAACCCGGCGTTCGAGAAATTCGACCAGGTGATCGACGTCGCCTCCGGCGGCGGCTGCGAGGCGGCGGTGAAGAGCGCTATGGAGCTCGGCCCGACCGCGCGCGGCCTGGACGGGGCGGACGAAGCGCTGCGCGGGGCGGTGGCCGAGGCGCTGCGCGGGTTCTTCGCCCCGCGTGTCACTAACGGCCGCGTCGATCTTCCCGCTGCTATCTGGATTGTCACGGCCAGCGCGTCCTGAAGGCCGCGCACTGACGGCGCCACCGCCGGACTTGCCGGGCGTCGAGAGCTGCCGGATCGGCCGGCGCCGCGCTGTTCAAAGCGGGCGATGCTGGTCGCCCGATAAGCAGTGATCCGACGATTTTTGTTATGTGCCCTTTCGGGCCATTGAATGCCCGCACAATCAAGCGTCGCCTAATAATCAAACGGTGGGAATATTCACCGGATCAACTCAAGAGTGAATGCGGCGCCAGGCGACCAATGAACACAAAGCCTCAAAACTCAGGCTTCGTTGCTCATACAGGCGGCCTTTTCTGTCCGAACTGGCGCGTGACGCCGGCCACCAACACTACAGGTAGGGAGAAACAGCAAACAATGGTGCTGAACGTGGGATACCTACAATGCTCATCGGCCGTAGGCGCTGCAAGGCAGGCAAACTTTACAAGACGGTTCTGATTTCGAGCGTCTTCGGCGGTTTGCTGGGGACGGCGGCGCACGCCCAGAGCGTCGCAGCGACTGACGCGGCTGCCGACGCGGCGCAGGGCAGCGCCGGCACAACCCAGATCGAGCAGGTGGTCGTCACCGCCGAGCGGCGTTCGGAGACGGTGTCCAACGTGCCGATGAGCATCACCGCGATCCCCAGCGCGACACTCCAGAAGTTCGATATCAAGGACTTCTCCGACTACGCCCAATTAGTGCCCAACCTCTCCTTCGGCATGGGAGTTAGCGGGGGCGGCGGCGCCTACGCCAGTCAAGGCATTGCGGGAACCTCGGGCTTCGTGATCCGTGGCATCTCGGGCTACGACACGACAGCCTTCTACGTCGACGACACGCCGCTGCCCGACGGGCTCGACCCGCGCATTCTCGATATCGATCACATCGAGGTGCTGCGCGGACCCCAAGGCGCCTTGTTTGGCGCGGCCTCCATGGGGGGGCTCGTCCGCGTCATCACCCAGCAGCCGAACCCGGACGCGTTCAGCGCCACGGCCGACGTCCAGGGCTACGGCATGGACCATAGCAGCCATGCGGGCGGCGAGGCTTCCGCCGTGGTGAACCTACCCTTGGCGCCGGACCTTGCCAGTGTGCGGCTGTCGGCCTTCGAAAGCTACCAGCCGGGCTATTTCACCCGCACCTACGACGATCCGCGCGCCCTCGACGTCACCGGCCAGAATGTCCCCGGCCCGGCGAAAACCGTCGACAACGTCGGCTCGCAGACCGAATACGGCCTCGGGGCCACATTCCTCCTCACGCCCATTGAGAACCTGCAGGTGACGGAAATGACCCGTTTCCAGCAGACCGGCTGGGATGGCTTTCCCCTCGCCGACTATAACGCCGACAACCTTGTTCAGCGGCGGATCCTGAATTTTCCTGAGTCGGCCAAATACCAGTTCGTCTTCACCGCCCTGACGGCCGCCTATACGACGCCCTTCGGACGGTTCGTATCGTCGACGAGCTGGTTCAACAGTGATTCCTTCCAGTTGGAAGACGGCTCGGACGCCAACAGCCAGTATCTGACCAGCACAGTTTACCCAGGTCCCGGCACCACGTTCGCCCACAACCAGACGTTCACGGAAGAGGACCGGTTCGAATCAGATTTTAACTTCCCGATTCAAGCCGTCGGCGGCGTCTTCTATCAGCTGGTAAACACCTGGGCTTTTAATGACGTGTGGATGCCCGCCCTTCTTACGATAGGCAATCCTTACGGCACCGAGACAATTTGGCATGGGATCGGTCAGCAACGCACGACTCAGCTGGCCGGCTACCTGGACCTGACCTATACGCCGATCAAGCCGCTCGAGATCTCGGTCGGGGGCCGCGAATCGCTCCTGACCAACAAAGTCTACAGTTTCTCGACAGGCATTTTTGGCACCGGCCCTGGGTCGACCAACGTCTCTCAACCGGCGTTCACGCCGCGCTTCGCGGTGAAGTACCGGTTCAATCCCGAAGCGATGGTCTATGGGACTGTGGCCCAGGGCTTCCGGACCGGAGGCGCCAATATCCCGCTCGGCGCGGCTTGCACCGGCTTTGGCTTCAGCACGACCGAGGAAATCCCCTACGGAAGCGATAGTCTGTGGAGCTACGAGGGGGGCGTGAAGACGACGTTCCTGAACAACCGCGTCTCGTTTAGCGGCGACGTCTACCGAATGGATTGGAGCAAAATCCAGCAGAACGAAACGCTCTCCAACGGCGCCAATGGCTGCTTTGCCGGGCTGACGCTTAATCTCGGAAGCGCGGTCAGCCAGGGGGCGGAACTCGAAGCCGATCTGGCGCTCGTCGATCACCTGTCCCTGCACCTGGCGGGTGGCTACGAGGACGCAAGGCTCACAAAGGTGGTCCCCGGCACCGAATATTACGTGGGCGAACCGCTCAGCGGCGTGCCGAAATGGACCGCGTCCGCATCGTTGGACTACGATATTCCTCAAGAGTGGGGCCAGTATTTTGTCCGCGCCCAATATAGCTACACTGGTGAGAGCATCACCTATACGGAGTTGGCTACCGGTCTGGTGCGCAATCCCTACACCCTCGTCAATCTGAGGCTTGGGGCGGATGTTCACAACACCGAGGTGACGCTGTTCGCCAAGAACCTCTTCGATGCAAGGCCGAACCTGTCGGATGAAGAACCGGTGAGCGCGCTGGCGGGGAGCCGCTATCGCTTCTGGGTCGGCCCGCCGCGCGAGCTCGGCGTGGATTTCCGATACCGTTTCCAATGACGGCCGCGGCGGTGAGGCAAGCGGGCCTCCTTGTTCTCGCGGGGGTCGCGGCGGCGGCGGGTAAATGCCGTTGACCATCGTTGAGGTCGCCGAGGACGTCGATCAGCAACTTCGCGGCGCCGTTGTGGCTGTCTCGGACTTCGATGGCGTGCACAAGGGCCATCGGCAGTTGATCGCGACAGCGGGTCAAATCGCGGCGAAGCTCGGGGCGCCGCTGGCGGCCGCGAGCGTGCAACGCAACCCGCCCGCCGAGCGCCTCACCAGCGCGGACCAGCGGGCGCGGATGCTGGCGCGCCTTGGCGTGGAGACGCTCTATCTCATCCGCGCCGACGGCGGCGCGATGTGCCCGGCGGCCGCGGAGAGTTGCGTGCCGGATCGCCTCTGCAAATGGCTCGGTGCTCGCCAGACGGTTGTCGGGGCAAGGGAAGCGGACGAGTCAGCCGCCCAGGCGGCACGCACGGCCCTGAAGGTCGGGCGCCCGGAACTGGCGTGCGAGCTTCTCGGTCACCCCTTCGCCATTGAAGGTATGGTTGTCGAAGGCCAGAAGCTGGGTCGGCAACTGGGCTATCCGACGGCGAACGTCGGCGCCGCCGACTACGTGCGGCCAAGGTTCGGCGTCTACGCGACCCGCAGCCGCCTCGCGGACGGGCGCGAGATCCCAGGTGTCGCCAACTTCGGCGTCAATCCCACTACTGGGATTGTGGATGCTCGCCTCGAGGTTTGGCTGTTCAACTTCGACGAGGATATCTACGGTCAGACGCTGGAGACCCAACTCCTCCGCTTTCTGCGACCAGAGCTCAAGTTCGACGGCCTTCCGACGCTCATCGATCAGATCGCCAGGGACGTCGAAGACGCGCGCGGGATATTGTTTGGCGCAGCCGCCGTGCCTCGTACGCCCAGCCCGCGCCAACAGCTCGGCTCTGGCTGAGAAAGCGCCTGTCTCGGGCCCTGGAGGACAGCCTTCGCTAGCCACAGTGTAACGTCCTCATTGTAGCGGCGAGAAGAGAGGGGGAGAGATATCGACAGCGCGGCGAGGAGCGTACCTTATTTCTTCATCGCCTCAGACGCGTGCGCCTTCGATAATCTGAGGTTTCTGCAGGACGCTGGGCGCTTCGACGTGGGCGGCCCCGAGGCTGCCTTCGAAATCCATGAACACGCTGGCCAACTCTGCCGGCGTCACCACGGGCCGCCTGTTGGCGGGGAACCGAAATCGCCAGAAACTGACGATGTGCTCAATCCCGCCGAGCCGCTCGCCGAGTTCGTTGAAGAGGGCAGGCGCTTTGAGGAGAAAGTCCCGGAACGCGGCAGGGTCGCTCTGCTGGGTTAGCCCCTGATAAGCGTTGTCGTAGAACCCCAGCGTCACCTTCACTGCCCTGCACGACGCGACCAGTGCCTTGCGCAGCGTTTCACGTGCGGCGATGAGATAGGCTCGATCCTCCTCGGACTGAGGGCCGACTGGCTTGACGGTGGCGATCTCCTGCAGGACCGGCGCGATACGCGGCAGGATGTCGCCGAGCTGCCATTTGTAGTAGAGGAACGCCTTCCAGCAAAAGACCCCCTCGAGGAACTGCGGTCGGTCCAATTGCATGGTCTGTCGCAGCGGTTCGAGGTCGGCGTCAGCGGAGTTGGCCAGTATCTTGCGCGTTAGCCTGGCAGCGTGTTCATTGGCAGCCGCGGGGTCATCCGTGCTCATCCGTATCAGCGCCTCGATCTCACGTTGAGCGAATGCGAACATTCGGGCGCTATCGGCTTCCGATAGTTCGAAATAGCAACGCGCGGGCTCAAGATCGAAGCGGCGGAGTTGTTCGCGAAGCAGGAACGGATCCAGCGTCGGTGTCTGGTCGAGCACCATGAGGGTCCGCAGGTCACGGCTCGTGTCGTCAATCGAGATCCCGAAAGACTCGGCGAGCGCTTCCTTGAACTGACGCTGGCCGACGAAAACGTAGCGCGCGCCGAGGCTCAGGTCCCCCGCCTCGATTGGCACCATGATTTTTGTCGCCGAGCGACGCGTGGTCGAGAACTGATCCGTCTCACCTCGCCTGAGGCGGTGCTTGACAATGATCGAGGTATTCAGCGCCGGGTGTTCAAACATTGGGGCGGCCGAATACTCGGGCAGGTTACCCTTGAATTTCTGCACAGCGCGCAGGTTGAGGACCCGCGACGTTGACGCCGTATTTTCTAGGTGAGCGAGGTTTCTGACGGATTGGTCGGCCACGCTGCTTCGCCTCCCGGTTAGATCTGCGGGCGCAGGTGGATCGGCGCTTCGACCGTTCAACCCCGACCGGTCGTCGGAACCCTAATCGCAGCGTTGTTAATTAACTGCACCTCAGGGCGCGGCAGCTTTGGGTGGTCGTTAGCTGTCGTTAGCTTCTCGCCGGAAAGCCGATTCTGGCCATCGATGCGGGTGGACCGAGCACCAAACCCATGCGGCCGGGTTCCAGCTGGCGCCTGAGCCCACCCTCCAGGGAGCGGGCACTTGCTGTTTAAGGCGCCAGCGCCGCCCCTTGCGCCGCTTCCTGCGCATCCAACTGCCTCTTGCGATAGTGGGCCACGACGGCCGAGCTGGCGTCGAACTGCATCAGCTGGTCCGCGCCCGGGTCGTAGGCCGGCCACGCCGGATCGCCGGATCCGCAGACCGGCTTGCCGGTCTTGGCGAAGCTGACCCAGCAGGTATGCATGAACGCCGCCACCTGGCGATCGGCGTCCTGGATCTCGGACGAGTAGTTCGGCACGATCATCTGGGTGTCGAACACATAGGGGTTCTCGGAGGTGTGGTTGGCGCCCGGGATCTTGCCGCGCCGCACCACCCGCACGTAGGAGAACTCGTAGAGCCAGGCGCCGGCCTTCTTCGAAGCCTGGCCGGCGAACCAGCGCGCCGGCGCGCCCATGGCGGCGTCGGTGAACAGCGATTGCGCCAGCTTGCTCGGGTCGGCGGCCTCGCCGGCGTAGGCGGCCTTCACGCCGTCCGCCGTGGTCGAGACATAGGCGCCGTACGCCAGCGGCGGCAGCAGCGACGCCTCCCAGGTGTTCGAGCCGATAATCAGCGGGGTAGCCGCTTGATGGCCCCGCGCGAAGCCCTGCGCCGCCGTCTCGACCACCAGCCGGCCGTCGACCACCACCTGCGCGTTGCCGGCGCCTACCAGCTTGGCGGCCGGGATGGCCCGCAACTGCTCGGCGCTCCCCGTCGTCGGCACCCCGAGCTTGTCCGCCAGCGCCACGCCCGCGGTTTCGGCCTGCAGCATCGTCACCGGCGAAGCCCAGCCGCCACCGGACTGCACGGTCGCCTTCTCGAACAAGCCCTTCGCCGCCGGCGTCACCATCAGCGTCAGCACGTCCAGTCCGCCGGCGGACTCGCCGGAGATGGTGACGTTGTCCGGATCGCCGCCAAAGGCCGCGATGTTGCGCTTCACCCATTTCAGCGCCGCGATCTGGTCCATCAGGCCGTAGTTGGCGAGCGGCTCGCCGCGACGGTCGTCCTTGGTGAGGGCGGGATGCGCAAAGAAGCCGAGCGGGCCCAACCGGTAGTTCATCGCCACCAGCACCACACCGTCGCGGGCGAAGAAGCGGCCGTCGTTGGGGGCGATCGAGTCGGCGCCGGCGCTGTTGCCGCCGCCGAATATCCACACCATCACCGGGGCCCTGACCGCGCCCGGCGGCGCGAAGACGTCCAGCGTCAGGCAGTCCTCGCTAATCGGACCGACGTAGCCGCCGCCGTTGGGCCGGCCGTCCGCGTTGATCGGCTGCGGGCAGGCGGGAGCGTCGGCGCTGGCCTCCCTGTCGCCTTTCCAGCTCGCCGCCGGCTGCGGCGGACGCCACCGCAGCGCACCCGTGGGCGGGGCGGCGTAGGGGATGGCCTTGAACGCCAGCGAAGGCCCCACCGGCGCCCCGACCACCCAGCCGGTGTCGGTCTTGGCCCTGGGCGGGGCGGGGGTTGGAGCGGCGGCGGGCGTGTCGGCGATCGCAGCGGTGGCTGCGAGCGCGAAGATCAGGCCGAAAGCCCAGGTCCTCAGCATGCTGGTCTCCACGTCGCCCGCGACCGATCCAACAGCGCGTCTGCCCCCCTGTAGTCAACCTCGACCCTCATTTGCCTTTTGGCCCCAGCCTTTGAATGGACGCCAAGACAGGGCTAAGCAGCGGGCGAAGGAGCCTTCATGCGTTCACGCTTCACCGCCGCCGCCGTTTTGCTCGTCGCCGGTCCAGCCACGGCGCAGCCGGCGCCGGCCGCTCCCCCACCGGTCCCGCCAAAGGTGTTCCAGCAAGCCGGCTACGCTGAGCCGGAGATCGGCCCGGCCGCCTGCAAGGTCGTCAACGCCGGCGAGACCCAGTGCGCGGCGCCGGCCATGACGGCGGGCGTCTACCTGGTCCAGGCCGTCGGAACCTCGACCGCTCAGGCCGTCGACGCCGTGCAGCAGCTCACCATCGTCGCCGGCGACCAGAGCTGCACCAGCACCCGCAGCCCCGACGCGAAGACCCCCTGGGCCGTCGGCGCCAAGCGATCCTTGCTGAGCGGCTGCGTCTTCACCATCGTCACCGACGCGCCATTGGCGATCACGGTCGTCTATCTCGACACCAAGGCGACCAGGGATCCCAGGGGACCGCAGGTGTCGGTGACCCGCGAGCCTTGGACCGGCGTGCTGAACGCGCTGCCGATCTCGGAGAAGCAGCCGTGACGCCAGCCCCGCATGCCAGCGCGGGCCTAGTTCGTGTAGGAGAGCCGCATGCGTGACATTCCCCACTTCATCGACGGCAAGCCGTTCCACCAGACCGGCGGCGAATTCGGCGACGTATTCGACCCCAGCATCGGCGAGGTGCAGGCCAGGGTTGGCCTCGGCGGCCCGGCGCTGGTCGACGAGGCGGTGACCGCCGCGCTGTCGGCTCAGCCGGCCTGGGCGGCGCAGAACCCGCAGCGGCGGGCGCGGGTGATGTTCGAGTTCAAGCGCCTGGTCGAGGCGCACACGGACGAGCTGGCGCACCTGCTCTCGAGCGAGCACGGCAAGGTGGTCGCCGACAGCCGCGGCGACATCCAGCGCGGCCTCGAGGTGGTGGAATTCGCCTGCGGCATCCCGCACGCGATGAAGGGCGAATACACCGAGGGCGCCGGGCCCGGGATCGACGTCTATTCGATGCGCCAGCCGCTGGGGGTCGCGGCCGGCATCACCCCGTTCAACTTCCCAGCCATGATCCCGATGTGGATGTTCGCGGTGGCGATCGCGGTCGGCAACGCCTTCATCCTGAAGCCGTCGGAGAAGGACCCCAGCGTGCCGCTGCGGCTGGCCGAGCTGTTCATCGCCGCCGGTGGGCCGCCGGGCATCCTCAGCGTGGTCAACGGCGGCAAGGCGGCGGTCGACGCCATCTTGACCCATCCGGACATCGCCGCGGTCAGCTTCGTCGGCTCCTCCGATATCGCCGCCTACGTTTACTCGACCGGCTGCGCGCACGGGAAGCGGGTGCAGGCGATGGGCGGAGCCAAGAACCACGGCGTCATCCTGCCCGACGCCGACCTCGACCAGGCGGTGCGCGAGATCATCGGCGCGGCCTACGGCTCGGCCGGCGAGCGCTGCATGGCGCTGCCGGTGGTGACCCCAGTCGGCAAGGCGACCGCCGAGGCGGTGCGCGAGAAGCTGCTGGCCGAGATCGGCACGCTGAAGGTCGGCGTCGCCACCGATCCCGATGCCCAGTACGGTCCGGTGGTCACCGCGGCGCACAAGAAGCGGGTCGAGGACTACATCCAGCTGGGCAAGGACGAAGGCGCCGAGCTGGTGCTGGACGGCCGTGGCTTTTCCCTGCAGGGCCACGAGAGCGGATTCTTCATCGGCCCGACCCTGTTCGACCAGGTCAAGCCGACGATGAGGACGTACCAGGAGGAGATTTTCGGCCCGGTGTTGCAGATCGTCCGTGCAGAGACGTTCGACGAGGCGCTGGCGCTGCCGTCCAACCACCAATACGGCAACGGCGTCGCCATCTTCACCCGCGACGGCCGCGCGGCGCGCGACTTCGCGGCCCGGGTCAATGTCGGCATGGTCGGGATCAATGTGCCGATCCCGGTGCCGGTCGCCTACCACAGCTTCGGCGGCTGGAAGCGCAGCGCCTTCGGCGACGCCAACCAGCATGGCATGGAAGGCGTGCGCTTCTACACCAAGGTCAAGACCGTCACCGCCCGCTGGCCTGAGAGCAAGCTGGAGGGCGACTCCAGCTTCATCATCCCGACGATGCGGTAGCGGCGCCGTGGACTTCGAGCTTTCCGAGGACCAACGCGCGCTCGAGGACGCCGCGCGCGCGTTCGCCGCCGCCGAGCTGGCGCCGCACTCGGCGCGCTGGGACGAGGGCGAGATCTTCCCGGTCGAGACGCTGAAGCTGGCCGCCGGGCTGGGCTTCGCCGGGCTCTACGTGAAGGACGACGTCGGCGGCTCGGCGCTGACCCGGCTCGATGCCGCGATCGTGTTCGAGGCGCTTGCTGGCGGCGACGTCTCCACCGCCGCCTTCCTGTCGATCCACAACATGGCCGCCTGGATGATCGACCGGTTCGGCGACGAGGCGTTGCGCCAGCGCTTCCTGCCGGCGCTGTGCCGCATGGATCTGATCGCCTCCTATTGCCTCACCGAGCCGGGCGCCGGCTCCGACGCCGCCTCGCTGAAGACCAGCGCCCGGCGCGACGGTGACGACTACGTGCTGAACGGCGCCAAGGCCTTCATTTCCGGCGCCGGGACGTCGGATATCTATGTCGTCATGGCCCGCACCGGCGGCGAGGGCGCTGGCGGCGTCTCCGCGGTCATCGTCGAGAAGGGTGCGGCCGGGCTCTCGTTCGGCGCGCCGGAGCGCAAGCTCGGCTGGCGTAGCCAGCCGACCGCGATGGTCCACTTCGACAATGTCCGCGTCCCGGCCGCCAACCGGATCGGCGACGAGGGGCAGGGCTTCCGCTTCGCCATGATGGGGCTCGACGGCGGCCGGCTGAACATCGCTGCCTGCGCGCTTGGCGGCGCCGGCCAGGCGTTCGAGGCCGCCAGGGCCTACATGGCCGAGCGCAAGCAGTTCGGCCGCCCGCTGCGCGAATTCCAGGCGCTGCAGTTCAAGCTGGCCGACATGGCCACCGACCTGGAAGCCGCGCGGCTGATGGTGCGCCGCGCCGCCGCCGCGCTGACCGCCGGCGATCCGGCCGCGACCAAGCTCTGCGCCATGGCCAAGCGCTTCGCCACCGACGCCGCCTTCGACGTCGCCAACCAGGCGCTGCAGCTGCACGGCGGCTACGGCTATTTGAAGGACTACCCGCTGGAGCGCATCGTCCGCGACCTGCGTGTCCACCAGATCTTGGAAGGCACCAACGAGATCATGCGGGTGATCATCGCCCGGGAGCTGTTCCGGTGACGGAGGAACTGATCGTTCGCCGAGACGGCGCCCTCGGCCGCCTGACGTTGAACCGGCCCGAAGCGCTGGGCGCTCTCACCACCGCCATGTGCGACGCGATGATCGCGGCGCTGCTCGAGTGGCGCGATGATCCGGTGATCGCGGCCGTGCTGATCGACCACGAGGGATCGCGCGGCTTTTGCGCCGGCGGCGATATCCGCACTCTGGCCGAGAGCGCGGCGGGCGACGGCGTCGCGGCGCTGCGGTTCTTCCATACCGAATATCAGCTCGACCACCTGATCTCGGTCTATCCGAAGCCGGTGATCACGGTGATGGACGGCGTCGTCATGGGCGGCGGGGTCGGCATCTCGCTGCCGGCCCGCTACCGCATCGCCACCGAGCGGACGCGGTTCGCCATGCCGGAGACGGGCATCGGGCTCTTTCCCGACGTCGGCGCCGGCTGGTTCCTGCCCAAGCTGCCGGGGCGCACCGGGCTTTGGATCGCGCTCACCGGCGCGCGGTTGGCGGCGGCGGACTGCGAGCTGCTGGGCCTCGCCACCGACGTCGTCGCCGCCGAGCGCCTGCCGGAGCTGAAGGCCGCCATCGCCCGCGAGCCGGACGCCGTCGAGCGCATCCTCACCGAGTTCGAGATCGAGGCTGGCCGGCCGCCGGTCGGCGAGCGCCACGACGAGATCAACCGCCTGTTCGCCGGCGACAGCCTGGAAGCGGTCGTCGCCGCGCTGGAGGCCCACGGCTCAGACTGGGCTCGCGCCCAGCTGGACGCCATGGCGCCGAAGTCGCCGCTGAGCGCCAAGGTCGCCTTCCGTCTGATCGCGGGCGGTCCAAAAACCACATCAGGGGCGCCGAAATCCCTCGCGGGCGACCTCGCGGTCGAATATCGCCTGGCCGCGCGGCTGGCGTTGGCGGCCGATTTCCGCGAAGGGGTGCGCGCGGTGATTGTCGACAAGGACAACGCCCCGGCCTGGCGCCCTGCCAGCCTCGCCGAGGTCAGCGAGGCGCTGGTTGCCGAGATGTTCGCACCCTTGCCCGCGGACCAGGAATGGGCGCCTTTGCCCGGCGTCTAAAGGAGAGCGAGTTGGCCTATCAAAACCTGAAGGTCGAAGACCACGAGGCGGTGCGCTTGATCCGGCTCAATCGCCCGGACGCGCTGAACGCCCTCAACGGCGCGCTGATGGACGAGCTGACCGCTGTGCTCGACGAGGGCGAGGCCGACGCGGCGATCAAGTGCTTCGTGATCACCGGCTCGGACCGCGCCTTCGCCGCCGGCGCCGACATCAAGGAGATGGCCCCGAAATCCTATGCCGACGTGTTCAGCGAGGACTTCATCACCCGCAACTGGGAGCGCGTCACGCGCTGCCGCAAGCCGGTGATCGCCGCGGTGGCCGGCTATGCGCTGGGCGGCGGCTGCGAGCTGGCGATGATGTGCGACTTCATCATCGCCGCCGACAACGCCAAGTTCGGCCAGCCGGAGATCAATCTCGGCGTCATGCCCGGCGCCGGCGGCACCCAACGGCTGACCCGTTTCGTCGGCAAGTCGAAGGCGATGGATATGATCCTCACCGCCCGCATGATGGATGCGGCGGAAGCCGAGCGCGGCGGCCTGGTCAGCAGGGTGGTGCCGCTGGCCGAATTGGTTCCCAACGCGCTCGAAACAGCCAAGAAGATCGCCAGCCTGTCGCCGCTGGCGGTGATGATGGCCAAGGAGACCGTCAACGCCGCCTACGAGACCCAGCTGGCCGAAGGCGTGAAGCTGGAGCGCCGCCTGTTCCACTCCCTGTTCGCCTTCGACGACCAGAAGGAAGGCATGGCCGCGTTCTCGGAAAAGCGCCCGCCGGCGTTCAAGGGGCGGTGACGGCGGCGGGCTCTGTCGCCACCCTCAGCGCGGGCTTGGCGCCATCGCGGAACCGATCCCTCAGCTGCAGGAACGGCCGCTCCACTAACCAATAGAGCGCCGCGGCCACGACGGCCGCCGCGACGAACGCCACGGCGAAGGCGAGGCCTTTTTCGGCCTGCGGCCAAGATTGCGACCACAGGCCGACCTGATGGAAGACGATCTTGTGGCTGAGGTAGAGGCTGAAAGCCCCGGCGGCGAGCGCACCCGCGCCGGGGATCGCCCAGCGTCCGATGAGGGCGCGCCGACTGGCGCCGGCGATCACCAGCAGCGACATCGACAACGCCAGCAGGGGGAAACCGAACGTCGCGGCGAAGAAACCGGCCACCTCGCCGTCTCGAAACAGCAGCATGACCGCCGCGACGCCTATGACGCCGATGGCCGTCAGGAGGTTTCCCCGCCGCGCCAAAGCCTCCCACCATGTCGGTTTGAACACCTGGGTCAGGGCGGCGCAGATGCCGCCGATCAGGTCGTCGAGGCGCGACCAGGTTGGGTAGTAGATCAGTTCCATGTAGGCGCCGGCGTGCGGCGCGGACGTGATGTCGAACGGGCGCGCCGCGACGTCAGCCAGCCACAAATAGCCGCGCAGGGCCATTTCGAGCGCGATCAGCCCCACGACGACACCGGTGATCCTCGCCGACGTCGCTCGCCACGCCAGGAGCGCGACGGCCACGGGCAGGACCAGATAGAATTGCTCCTCCACGCAGAGCGACCAGGCGTGGGAGAACGACTTTCCCGCCGGATTGGGGCCGAGGTTCTGGGTGAAGGTCAGGAACCGCCAGAGCGGCTGGATCTGGTCGCGATCCTGCAGCACCGGAAACAGGAAGTAGAGCGCGACAACCACCAGATAGGCCGGCAGCGTGCGCAGCAGCCGCCGGGCGAAGAAGCGCGGATAGTTTGGGCTCTCGCCCCGCGCCCACGGCCGCAGCAGCTGCCCAGCGATGAGAAAGCCGCTCAGGGCGAAGAACAGGTCGACGCCCATCCAGCCGTACCCGGCGAACCAGTTGTCCTCACCGATCAGGCCGAACATCCCGCCGTGGGTCAGCATCACCCAGACGATTGCGAAGGCGCGCAGGAAGTCGAGCCCGGGCAGGCGGGATGCGGCCGAAACGCGGGCGGGCTCAGGCATGCTCGGACTGGATCAGAGGCAGGAACTCGGAGTGTAGATGACTCGCGGTCGCGGCGGCAGCGATCTACGGTGCGTCAAGATACGGGAGGACAATCGATGACACGCGCACTCGTACTCAGCGGCGGCGGCCCCGTCGGGATCGCCTGGGAGGCTGGGCTGCTGGCGGGGTTGGCCGAGGACGGCGTCGACCTGGCGACGGCGGACTACATCCTAGGCACCTCGGCCGGCTCGTTCGTCGGCTCGCAGCTGGCGATGGGGCGCAAGGCCGCCGACATGGCCGGCGCGATCCTGAAGGAGGCCGAGCGCGTGAGCCCCGCGGTCGCTGCGGGCAGCCGGCCAGCTGGCGCCGGGAACGGCGGCGGCGCGCCGAACCTCGGCGTGCTGTTCCAGAAGATGGCCGAGGCGCGCTCCGGCGAGCGCGATCCACAGGAGGTGCGTCGCGAGATCGGCCAGTTCGCGCTCGAGGCCAAGACCATGGACGAGGCGAGCTTCATCAAGAGCTTCGGCCGCCAGCTCAGCGAAACGGCCGCCGACGCGTGGCCCCCGCGCGGCTATGCCTGCACCGCGGTCGATGCCGAGACCGGCGCATTCGTGGTCTGGGACGCGGACAGCAAGGTCGGGTTGGCGCGCGCCGTCGCCTCCAGCTGCAGCGTGCCGGGCATCTACCCGCCGATCACCATCAACGGGCGCCGCTACATCGACGGCGGCATGCGCTCGGGCAGCAACGCCGACCTCGCCACCGGCCACGAACTGGTGGTCGTCGTCGGCGTGCGCACCGCCGGCGACGCGGCGATGTCGGCGCGGATGCGCGCGCCGCTGGAGGCGGAGTTGCAGGTGCTGCGCGATGGCGGCGCCCGCACCGAGCTGATCCTGCCCGACGACGCCAGCGTCGCCGCGTTCGGTCTCAACCTGATGGACGGCCGCAAGCGTCCCGCCGCGGCCAAGGCCGGGATCGAACAGGGCCGCGCGCTGGCGCCGGCGCTTAAGTCGGTGTGGGGCTGACCTACCCCGCCCCCAGCTACCCGGCGGGGTGCAAGCGGTAGTCGACGTCGTCCCAGGTGACGGCGGCCATCTCCTTTCTGCGTGGCCCCAGGTAGCCGAACAGGAACGCGCCCACCTTGCGCATCTGGATCTCCTCGGAGCCCTCGGTGATCCGGTAGCGGCGGTGGTGACGGTAGATGTGTTCGAACGGCTTGTGCCGCGAATAGCCGATGCCGCCGTGCACCTGCATGGCGCGGTCGGCCGCTTCGCAGACCAGCCGGTTGCCCCAGTAGTTGCACATGCTGACCTTGTCGGAGATCTGCCGCTCCACCTCCTTGTGCGGCATGCGGTCGATCTCCCAGGCGGTCTTGCGGATCAAGAGGCGCAGCATCTCGCACTGGGTGTGAAGTTCCACCAGCGGCCACTGGATCGCCTGGTTGTCCGACAGCGGCTGGCCAAACGGCTTACGCGCCCGGGCGTACTTCACGCTCTCATTCACGCAATAGACCGCTGCGCCCAGCGACGACGCCGCCTGGCGGATGCGGTTCTGGTGCACGAAGCTCTGGCCCAGCCCAAGGCCCTGGCCTTCGACGCCCCAGATCGCATCGTCCGAAACCCAGACGTCATTGATGCTGACCCGCGGGTGGTCGGTCGGCATGTTGAAGGTCCAGAGGTACTCCTCGATCTTCACGCCGGGATCGCTGGCCGGCACCAGGAACACCGTGATGCCGGCGGCGTCGCCGTCCTTCCCAGACGTTCTGGCGAAGGTCATGATGTAGTTGGCCACGTGCATGCCGGTGGTCCACATCTTCTCGCCGTTGATGCGCCAGCCGGCGACGCCGTCCTTCTCCTCGCGCACCGCGCGGGTCTCCATGAAGGTGGCGTCGGAGCCGTGGTTGGGCTCGGTCAGGCCGAACCCCGTGCGGATCTGGCCCTTCTGCAGCATGTCGGCGTAGCGATCGTACTGCGCGTTGGTGGCGAACTCCTTGAACATGATGATGAAGGGGTTGTTGCCGACGATCGAGTGCTCGGTCTGCAGGTCGTTGTGCAGCCCCAAGCCCTTGGCGGCCAGGTGCTCGCGGATGATCGCCATGGCCAGGTTGGTGCCGCCCTTGCCGCCCCACTCCACCGGCCAGGCGTAGCGCAGATGCCCGGCGGCGTCGGCGCGTCGGCGCGCCTCGCCCAGCAACGCCTCCCAGTCCTTGCGCGGCAGCCCGCCGGCGTCCCAGTCGGTGCGGGCATGCTCGCGCCGGTGATCGAAGAAGCGGATGTTGTCGTCCTGCGCCTGCAACGGCTTGATCTCGGCCTCGATGAACCGGTCGAGCTCGGCGAGGTAGTCCTGAATATCCTGGGGAACTTCGAAATCCATCGGGTCGCCTCGGTTCTAAGAGTTCAGATTCAATCCCAATATCCCGCTCAGCCCGGCGAACGCCGGGATGAGCGGGATTGGGGGGAGGGGCTCATGTCCCGGTCCGTTCCGCCAGCGCGGCGCGATAGCCAGAGTAGGTGGGTTGGTCGACGGCGAGCTTGGCCAGGGTGGTGGCCCAGAGGTGCTCGGAAAGGCCGGGGGACTCCAACGTCAGCGCGCCGGCGCGGATGCGCACTGCAAGCTCGCGGTTGAGGGTCGGCAGGTCGCCGTCGATCGACAGCAGGGCGCGGAGCCGCTCCAGTTCCTCGGCCTCGGCCTGCGGCGCGAGGGTGAGCTGGCGCTGGCAGATCTCGACCGCATTGGCGGCCACCCGCAGCTGGAACGAGATGTGCGGGCCGCTCTCCCGGCTCGCCGGGCCTTTGAGGAAGGTGGCGACGCGGGTCAGGATCTCGTCGGGGCGCGGTTCGTCCTGCATCAGGCGGCGCCCTTGCCGTCCAGCAGCCGCATCAGGTCGATCTCGTTCTCCGACGCGCGGCGGGCGATCACACCGCGCTCGACGCTCTCGCCGGCGCGGAACGTCGGGATCATGCCGGCGCACATCACGCCCCAGCGCAGCGAGCCGAACAACTCCCAGAACAGGGCGTGGGCGCGGTTGACCGGATCGCCGCCCGCCGCCTCGTAGCCCTCCCAGAGGTCCTCTCGCTGGCCGAAGCCGCCGACCGGCTTGTCCACCGCGCCGAAGCGCCAGCAGTTGGTGCAGATCCAGCCCAGGTCGGCCATCGGATCGCCGATGTGCGCCAGCTCCCAGTCGAGCACGGCGACAACGCCGGTCTCGTCGAAGATCAGGTTGCCGTTCCGAAAGTCGCCGTGGACCAGCCGCGGCCGCGCCGGCGGCGGCATGCGCTCGCCGAGCCAGCGGAACGCGAGGTCGAACACCGGCCGCGGCCACTCCGTGGCCTGGTAGGCGCCCTGCAATTGCGCGATCAGCTCGACCGCGCCGGCGTGCTTCAGCGGCGGCGCGTGTTCGGTCGGAATGGCGTGGATACGGGCCAGGATCTCACCGCACTGACGCGCCAGCTTCGGCCGCACTTCGGCAAAGCGCGGGTCGCGCACGATCCGCCCGCCCAGCGTCTCGCCGGCGACGAACGTCATGATGAAGCCCTGGCCGAGCCCGTCTTCCGGCGTCAGCACGTGGCGGACCTCGGGCGCCGGCGCGCCAGCGGCGTACACCAGCCGCAGGACTTCGGCCTCGGTCTCCAGGCCGATCGAGGTCGAAGTCTCGGTCCGCTCGACGATAGCGCCGCCCGGCGTGCGCCGCAGGATCAGCGACTGGTCGCCGTCCGCCCGCAGCAGCTCGAAGCGCCAGATCTCCTGGGTCGCGCCGGCGGTCAGCCGGGTCACGTTGGCGACGCCGCTCGAGCCGGGGAAATGCCGCTGCGCGACCACGGCGAGCCGCTCGGCGACGATCTCGCCGGGCGTCCTGATCTGTGCCGCGTCGTCCGACGCCAAGGCTACCTCCCGCTTTTCGGCGACCCTATCCGAGGCGACGCGGCGGTGGAACGGTCACGTCGGGGCAGGCGCAACAAGGGCGTTGCCGTCGCGCCAATTTCTGTTATTTCTGTTACAACAGAAATTGGAGAAGACAGTGAAGCTCACGCCGGCCATGCGTAAGTACGTGCTCCACTGGGGTGAGATGGGGCAGCGCTGGGGCGTTAGCCGCTCGGTCGCGCAGATGCACGCTCTGCTCTACCTCGCCGACGCGCCGATGCCGGCCGAGGAGATCGCCGAGGCGCTCGGCCTCGCCCGCTCCAACGTCTCGACCGGCCTCAGGGAGCTGACCGGCTGGGAGCTGGTGCGGCTGACCCACAAGGCGGGCGACCGCCGTGACCACTTCGAGGCCAAGCAGGACCCGTGGGACATGCTGGTCACCATCGCCGAAGGCCGCAAGCGCCGCGAGGTCGACCCGACCCTGGCGCTGCTGGAAGACTGCGTGCGCGAGGCCAAGACGGACGGCGAGACCTCGCCCGAGGTCCGCGCCAAGCTGGAGCGGCTGCGCGACCTCACCCGTCAGCTGGCCGGCTGGTACGATCAGATGCGCCACGTGCCGCGCCCAGTGCTGATCAAGCTGGTCGGGCTGGGCGCCAAGATCGCCAACCTGGTCGGCCGGTAGGGGGTGTGGGGCGATGGTCTTCCCGGCGCGGACCTTCGACCTGGCCCCTGCGGCGCGCGGGCCGTCGCGGCGACAGCCGCCGTCCCAGCAGCCGGACTTCCGGCGACTGGTCGGCGAAGCGGCGTGGGCCGCGCTGCCGGCGCGGGTGCGGGACAGGTTCGGCGCCCACCGCGCGACCCGGCAGTACCCCGGCGTGATGGACGTGCGTATGAACTGGCTGGGCTGGCTGTTCGCCCACGCCTGCCGCCTGATCGGCACGCCGCTGGCGCCGTGGCCCGGCGCCGGGGTGCCCATAGTCGTCTCGGTGCGGCCGCTGCCCGGCGGCGCGATCCTCTGGGAGCGCGCCTACGCCTATCCGGGCCGGCCGAGCCTCGCCATCGCCTCGCGCAAGCAAGCCGCACCCGACGGGAGTCCGCTGGAGATCACCCGCGGCGGCCTCGGCATGCGGCTGGATGTGACTATGGAGGCAGGCGCGCTGGTCTTCCGCAGCACCGCCTATTTCTGGCGGCTGGGCGCCTTTAGCCTGCCGATCCCGTTGCTGCTGACGCCTGGCCGCGCCTGCGTGGTGCATCGGGATCTCGGCGGCGGCCGCTTCCACTTCGGACTCAGCTTCGTCCATCCCCTGGCCGGCGAGACCTTTCACAACGCCGGCGACTTCCGGGACCCAATCCCATGAACGATCCAATGCTCCCCGTCCTGAGCCTGGTCCTGGTCCAGGCCGTGCTTGGCGCGACCGACAACCTGGTCCACCACGAACTGGAGGCGGCGCTGCCGTCCAGGCCCGGCGCCCGGTTGGAGCTGACGCTGCACGCCTCCCGCGAAGCGATCTACGCGGTGCTGTTCGCCGGCCTCGCCTGGCTGGAATGGCGCGGACTGTGGGCTGCGGCGCTCGGCGCCCTGCTGGCGGTCGAGGTGGCGATCACGCTGAAGGATTTTCTGGTGGAGGACCGCACCCGCCGCCTGCCGCCGTTCGAGCGCGTGTTGCACACCGTGCTGGCGATCGGCTACGGCGCCATTCTGGCCATGCTGGCCCCGATCCTGGTCGGCTGGGCCGCCGCGCCGACCGGCTTCGTCCTGACCAGCCACGGCCTGTTCTCCTGGGTGATGAGCGCCGCCAGCGTCGGCGTCGGCGCCTGGGCGGTGCGCAATGCGATCGCGGTGATGGTGCTGGGCCGCGACGGCGCGCCGATCTCCACCGCTGCGGTCAGCGGCACGGTGCTGGTCACCGGCGCCACCGGCTTCATCGGCCGCCGGCTGACCGCCGCCCTGCTGGCTCAGCAGCGCCGGGTGATCATCTTGACCCGCGACCGCGTGGCGGCCCGCGCGCAGTTCGGACCGGCGCCGCTGATCGTCGAAAGCCTCGGCGAGTTGCCGGACGAGCTGGATATCGACGCGGTGGTCAACCTGGCCGGCGCCAGTGTCGCTGGCGGACTCTGGTCAACGGCGCGGCGGCGGGTGCTGATGGCGAGCCGGGTCGGGACGACCGAGTGGCTGGTCGCCTTCTTCGCCCGGATGCGCCGTCCGCCGCGGGCGCTGGTCAACGCCTCGGCGGTCGGCTTCTACGGCGACGCCGGCCAGATGCTGCTGGATGAGACCGAGCCGCGCGGCCCGGGCTTCATGGCCGACCTCTGCGCCGGCTGGGAAGCGGCGGCGTTCAAGGCCGAAGCACTCGGCGTGCGGGTCTGCGCCCTGCGGCTCGGCCTGGTGTTAGACTGGACCGGCGGGCTGCTGCCAATGCTGGCGCTGCCGGCGCGCTTCGGCTTCGGCGCGCGGATCGGCCGTGGCGAGCAATGGGCCCCCTGGATCCACCGCGATGACGCGGTGCGGATGCTGCTGGCGGCGATCGACGATCCGGCTTGGCGCGGACCGGTCAACGCGGTCTCGCCGGACCTGGTGACGCAGGCCCAGTTGACCCGCCGGCTGAGCGCCTTCTTCCATCGCGGCCAGTGGCTGGCGGCGCCCGCCGCGCCGATGCGCCTGGCGCTGGGCGAGTTCTCCGACCTGTTCCTCGCCGGCCAGCGCGTCATGCCGCACGTCGCGCTGGGTCTGGGTTTCACCTTCACCCGGCCGACGCTGGAAAGCGCCTTCATGAGGACCGATCAGCCGCTCCGTCTCGTCCTCCCGGTTCGCGCGGACGCGCCCGTCTCCCTCCCTGCTGCGGCCTGAGCCACGATGACCTTCACCAAGCGCCTGCACGCCGGGATCGTGGCCGGCGAGATCACCCAGACCCTCCGGATCTGGAAGAATCTGCGCGCGAAGATCGGCGGCCGCTATCCGTTCGCCGCCGGCGGCGAGATCGAAGTGACCCGCATCCGTGAGATCGAGTTCTCCGACGTCACGCCGGATATGGCGCGGCGGCAGGGCTTCGCCGGGGTGGTCGACCTGCTGAAAATCGCGAAGCATGGCGCCGGCGAGCGGGTGTTCTTGATCGACTTCGAATATCGCGCCGACGCCTAGGACCGGGGCGCCCCTACTCGACATCGCAGACAGGGGTGGCAATCTGTCCGGGTGAGCGAACTCATGCGGTTTCCGAGCGCTGTCCGGCGAGACCCCAGCGTCGACGCCTGGTTCGCCATGCCAGACTACGAGCTGCGGCGCATGGCCCAGCCTTGGTTTGAACGGATGCTCGGGTGCGGCGCGGACGTTCGGGAGCTTTTGAACGATGGGCATCCTACAGCGTGCGTGGGCGACGCCGCGTTTGGGTACGTCAACGCCTTCAGGGCTCATGTGAATGTCGGCTTCTTCCACGGGGCGGCGCTTGACGATCCGGCCGGCCTCCTGGAAGGCGCGGGCAAGCGCCTGCGGCACGTGAAACTGCGCTGGGGCGAACCGGTCGGCGCCGCGGCGCTAAATGAACTCATAGCGGCGGCCTATCGAGACATCCGGACGCGCCTCGAATCCGCGGACTGAGGCTACCGCTCGACCGCATAAGCCGGCGCCCGCCCTGCAGATTCAAGGCGGGGCGCTCGAGTATTGTCACAATCTGTGATCGCGCGCCGCGCCCGACAGCGAACCCCCTTAGCATCGTGTTCGTCGTCGCGGTGCTCGGCGGCATGACCGTGGGCCGCTTCGCGCTCATGTCCGCCCCTGAAAGGCCGCCTGAGCGAGGCGCGCGCGAGAGACTGCCCTGATCTACGGGCCTAGGCCAATGGCTTGGTCGAGCGCCGCGTCGCCTTTCGCCGCCGCGATGTCTCTCGCGCTTTCGCCCGCGTTGTTCCTGTGGTCCAGGCTCGCGCCGTGGCGGCGCAGGGCGGCGGCGGCGGCGGGGTGGTCGGCTTGGACGCTCTTGATCAAGGCGGTGTCGCCGTTGGCGTCCGGGGCGTCGGCGGGGGCGCCTTGGTGGAGCAGGGATTCCACTTCGGCGGTCCGGCCGGCGGTGGCGGCGGCGCGCAGTCGCGCGGCCTGATCGGCCGGCCGGGCCGGGGACGCCGCGAACCGGCCCAGCGCGGCAGCGGGCGGCGCGGCGAAGGCCGAGCTCCGTCTCGAGGCCGTTACAGTGACTGTTTCATCGCGCGCATCGCCCGAGGCAACGTCGTTCGCCGCGGTCGCCTTTTCGGCCCGCCCGCCCGTCACAACGATCTCGCCCACGGAAGAAGCCGCCGGTGGTTCTGCGGGAAAAGCCCGGCGTACTGGCGCGATCGCGAGGGGCGGTGGCGGCGGCGGCGCGGCTGGCGCCATGTCGGGAAGCGGACCCTGCGGGGCCGCAGTCTCAGCCTTCGCGGCGTCGGCAGGCGCCGTGCGCGCCTCGGTGCGCACTGGCGGCTCCGGCGCGGCGGCAACCCCCCGGATCGCAGGCCTCGGAGCCGGAGCGTTCGAGATCGCCGGGGTGGGAACCGAAGGCGTGGGTGCTACAGCGACAACGGCAGCCGGCGCTCTCGCCGCCGTCTGCGGTTGGCGTGGAAGCGGCTCGTAGACCTGGCTGGCGACGAAAAGGCTCAGCCCCGCGACGCAGGCCGCGGCCAGCCAGCCGCCACGCCGCCAGGCAGGTCCGCGCCACGCAGGGGCGGGCGCGACCGCCGGCGTTGCCGGTTCGCGCGCCAGGGCGGCCAGGACCCGCTCGCGCCGCGCCGCGCGCGCCGCCTCGTCGCTCAGCCTCGCCTCGGCCTGGACATAAGCCTCATCGATCGGGTCGGGCGCAGCGCCATGATCAGACATGGGCCGACCTTTCACCGGCGAGCGCGCGTCGCAACGTGGCGCGCGCATAGCGCAGTCGGCTCTTGGCCGTCTCCACGGCGACGCCGGTGGCGCGCGCGATCTCTTCCAGCGAAAGTCCGGCGTGGGCGAACATGACAAAGGCGCCGCGCTGCTCCAGCGGCAGGGCTTCGACCGCGGCGACCAGCCTCTGCGCCAGCTCGCGCGATTCCACCTGCTGCAACGGCGTCGGGCCAGCGTCGGGGACCATCATCGCCGCATCGTCTTCGACCGACGCCAGCACGGCGACCTTCTGCCGACGAAAGTGGTCCCAGACCTTGTGGCGGGCGATGGTGAACAGCCAGGCGGGGAAGCTGGCCTTGCGCGCATCGAACGCCGCGGCGTTGTTCGAGACCGCCAACCAGGTTTCCTGGTGCAGATCCTCGGCCGCGTCAGCGTGCGCGCCGCCCAGCGTCCTGCGGATGAACTGAAAGCAGGGGCGGTCGTAGCGGTCGTATAGCCGCGCGAAGGCATGGGCGTCTCCGGCGCTGTGGGCGCGCAACAAATCGGCGTCGTCCACGCGGTCCGGCTCCATCGGCCGCCAGTCTACCCGCTGCACGGCCGGACGCATAAGAGCGTGGTGCTAGCCCGGTGGGTCAGGGACATAGCCCTCGCCGTCGGGATTCAAGGGAAATGGCCGGGGCGGGCGATCTTCTGGGCGCGGCGGGGGTATCACGCCGCCCGCGACCAGGTTGGCGTAGGTGTCGTACTCGATCTGCCGCACGCTCTGCGGATAGGGCGTCGCCCGGTCGAACGTGGTGATGTTCACCACCGACCATTCGCGTGCGCCGTGCGCCGTGCCCAGTTTCTCGTCCGGTCGGGACGCGAAAGCGCCGATCGAAGAGCGGTTGGTGGCAGCAACGTCGGACGGCGGCGGCGCTGCGCGAGCCGCGGCGATCGGGGCGCGCGGCGCGGACATGGCCCGCCGCGCGCCGGTGACGACCACCGTCTCGGCCACCGTATCGGCGGCGCCGCGGCGGCTTTCATCGCGCCCCTCAGGTGCGATCGCGGGCGCCACGGGTTCGGGCGGCGGGACGACCCGTTCCTTAAAGACGGCCATGCCGATGACGCCGACGTCGCCGGGCCGGCCGGTCAGGGCGGCGTAGGATTGCGGCAGCGGGGCGAAGGCGAACGCGGCGACCTCGGTGTTTGACTTGCGCCACCCGTTCAGGTCGTAGGACTCGTGCGGGTCGAACACATAGCCTCGCTGGCCGTAGCTCGCCGTCTCGCCGGTGACGATGTTGACGCCGTCGACGGACAGCACCACCAGCACCCGGCCGTCGGTGCGATTGGTCACACGCAGGCTGTAGCGCGCGCCCGGCTCGCCGGCGATGAACAGCCGCCCGTCATGACGCCAGACCCGCAGCGCCTGGCCGGTATCGCGATCCACTACCCTGAGGTCCACCGGATCGGGTTCGGCATAGGCGTTCGCGACGCCGGCGAGCCCGATCGCGGCGATCACCGTGGCCAGAACCGTTCGGCGTCGAACCAACGTCCCTGAGCGATCGCCTGCCGTCATGTGCGCCTCCGTGAGCCTTCACAGATGGACTACGCACTGGGCTGGCGAACGGGGTTAGCGGCCGTCGATTTTGCTGCCGGCGCCCGCCCGGCGGCTTCGGTGTGCTTAGGCGGCCGCTTCCGCCGGCTCCTCCTGCGCCACGAAGCCCTTCCAGTTGTTCATGTATTCGATGAAGTTCGGGCTCAGGCCTTCGTGGGCCAGGTGGGCGCGGGTGACTGGCAGGGAGATCGGCTCGAAGTCCGGGTCGGCGGCGTAAAGCTTGGGCACGTCGTGGTGCAGCACCGCGGCGCGGCCGAGGATGGTGAAATCGGCGCCGGCGTCAAGCAGCCGGCGGAAGTCCGCCCCCTTCATCAGCTTGCCGGCGGCGCCGAGGCGGGTCTCGCCGCGCGGCAGGTCGGCGAACCAGTCGATCAGCGGGCGGGTGGCGAACTCGGCGTCGACCGGGGCTTTGAAGCAGTCCCACAGCGACATGTCGACGTAGTCGAGATCGCCGGAGCCCAGCATCCAGCCGGCGACTTCGCGCTGTTCGGGGAACTTCAGGCCGAACCGCTCGGGCGAGATGCGCAGGCCGAGCTGGAAGTCAGGCCGGGTGCGCATCCGCACGCCCTTGATGATGTCGAACACGATCCGCGCGCGGTTCTCGACCGAGCCGCCGTAACGGTCGGTGCGGCGGTTGGTTTCGGGGCTGAGGAAGGCGCAGAGGATGTAGCCGTGCGCCCCGTGCAGCTCGACGCCGTCGAACCCGGCCTTCTCGGCGCGCACCGCGGCGGCGATGAAGTCCTCGGTCAGCTGCTCGACCTCCTCGGTCGACAGCTCGCGGGTGTTGGTCTCGGCGTCTGGGCTGGGACCGACCGGACGCTCGCCGATCAGCGCCTCGGGCGAGCGCAGGCCGGCGTGGTGCAGCTGCACCGAGCTGACCGAGCCCTGCGCCTTGATCTCGGCCGCCAGCCGGGTGAGGCCTGGCAGGTGGTCGTCGGAGAAGACGCCGAGCTGGCCCGGGAAGCCCTGGCCGATCCGCTGCACGTGCGCCGCGCAGGTCATCACCAGGCCAAAGCCGCCCTTGGCCCGCATCGTCAGCCAGTGGAACTCGTCGTCGGAAAGCCGCCCATCCGGGTGGCTCTGGCAGTTGGTCAGCGGCGCCAGCATGAAGCGGTTTTTCCACGTCGGGCCGCGCGCAAACGAAATCGGGTCGAGCAGATCGGTCATCGAAAACTCAGTTTTCCAGGGTGAAGGTCAGGCCGGCGTTGGTCTCGAGCCGGCGGATCAGGGCGGCGCCCATCGCCGAGGCGGGAGTCCAGCAGCCGCCGGGCGTGGCCGAGCGGGCAACGTCGCGCGCCAGGCAGACGGCGGCCTCGCCCAGGATCTTGGCGGTCGAGCCGTAGCCGGGGTCCATGTCGCCCTTGATGGCGGCGCGCACGGTGCGCCCGTCGCCAGCTTCGGCGATGTAAAGCAGGTCATAGAAGCCGGTCTCCCGCTCTTCTTTCGAAGGGCCCTCTCCAGGCTTAGGTAGGCCGCCCGCGCCGAAATTGAAGCCACCCATGCCGCCGGCCGCGTCAGAAGGCGGTCCGTCCAGCATCTGCATCTCGCAATACTGGAAGCCGGCGCCCCAGGGCTGGCCCAGCAGCAGGTTGGAGCGGTGCACCGCCTTGGCGTTGATCCCGGCCATCATGAACGGCCCGACCCACGATCCGGTGACCTTGTCCTCGTAGGCCTTGTCGCCATCCGGCTGGGGCGCGCCGGCGAACCCCGGCGTGAGCGCGAACGGGTTGGCCAGCAGCGGGCCGATGCTCGGATCCTTCGCCGCCGCGGCCTGGGTCGCCATGCCGCTGGCCAATGTCCCGCCGGAAAGCCCGCCCTTCAGCCCGCGCACCCGGCCGCGGACGCGCGGCGCATAGGCGCCGAAGCGCCGCTTGGCCTCTTCCTCGACGAAGAAGACTCCCAGGTCGAACGGGATCGAGTCGAAGCCGCAGGAGAACACGATCCGCGCGCCGGACGCCTTCGCCGCCGCCTCGTTGGCGTTGATCATCGCGGCGATCCAGTTGGATTCGCCGGTCAGGTCGACATAGTCGCTGCCAGCTGCGGCGCAGGCGGCCACCAGCGGCGAGCCGTAGAGCTGGTAGGGGCCCACGGTGGAAATGATCACGCCGGCGCGCCGCACCATGGCGTCGAGACTGGCTAGATCGGCCGCGTCGGCGACGATCAGCGGAAGGGTGTCCGGCGCGCCTATCTCGCGTCGCACCTGCGCCAGCTTCTCGGCGCTGCGCCCGCCGATGGCCCATTTCAGATCGCCGGACGCGCCATAGGTCTTGAGCAGATGCGCCGCCACCAGCCGCCCAGTATACCCGGTCGCACCCCAGAGGATGATATCGAACTCCGCCATGTGCTTGCCCCGTCTTGTACGCCCGAGCCTCCTGGCCTGCCGCTAGGGCGGTCAAGCCCAGCCATACCGCGGCGATTGCGGTTGCGTGCTGCTACTCGGCGCGGCAGTCTGCCAAGCGGCGCCTTGCCATTGGGAGCGGACATGGATTGGCGGGTTCGGAATGACGGCGCTCGGCTGGTCGCCGTCCCCACGGGCCGAGTCGACGAGGACAGCTGGAAGGCCTTCAGCACCCATCTGAACGCCGCCGTAAACGACGCCCTCGTCCTCGCGATCCCATCGCTGGTGATCGACCTTTCCGGTCTTGAGTACATGACGTCCAAGGGCCTGCGCGCGCTCACCCTAGCGAAGAATGAAGCGCGCGGCGAGGTGACGATCCGTCTGGCGGCCCCAAACGCGACGATGCGGCGGATCTTGTCTATCAGCCGCTACGACATGCTGTTCCCCGTGGTCGACGCCGTCGACCCGGCGAGCTGAGGGGCGAAAAAGCATGCTGGTCCGTTTCTGGGGGACGCGAGGCTCCCTGCCGGTGGCGCAGCGCGCCGACGCCATCCTCACCCGGATCGCCCGCGCCCTGGTGATCGCCCGGGGGCGCCGGTTCGACAGCGAGGCCGAGGCCGCTGAGTTCGCACGGACCGATATCGAATTTGCGACCTATGGGACGTACGGCGGAGCGACGCCCTGCGTCGAGATCGAGGCCGACGAGAACGCGTTCGTCATCTGCGACATGGGTTCCGGCCTTCGGGAGTTTGGCGTGAGCGCCCAGCGCCGCTGCGCCGAGGGCCATCCTCGCGTCTATCATTTCTTCCTATCGCATCTGCACTGGGACCACATCATGGGGTTCCCCTTCTTCCGGCCTGCCTACGAGTCCGGCGCGACGATCGTCATTCACTCCGGGCACTGGGACGCCGAGGACGCGCTGCGCCGCCAGCAGGCGGATATCTCGTTTCCGGTGCCGTTCGATGCGCTCAAGGCAAACATCGAATTCGTCGAGCACACCCCGGGGCAGACCTTCGAGGCGGCGGGGCTGCAGGTCAGCCTCATTCACCAGCGGCATCGGCGCGGCTCCTTCGGCTACCGCTTCGAGCGGCAGGGCAAGGCGGTCGTCTACTCCACGGATGCGGAGCACAGGCCGGACGACATGGAGGCCGAGGACGCCTTCCAGGCCTTCTTTGCCAATGCGGACCTGGTGATCTGCGACACCATGTATTCGCTGGGCGATACCGTGAGCCTCAAACTGGACAAGGGTCACTCCTCCAACGTCGTGGCGGTGGACCTCTGCCATGCCGCCAGCGCGCGGCGCCTCGCCCTCTTCCACCACGAGCCGAGCCACTCCGACGAGGACATCCAGCAGATGTTCTTCGAGACCGTTCGCTACGAGAAAATAGTCCGCGGCGGGCGGCCGGAACTCGAGGTGGTCTGCGCCTATGACGGGCTCGAGGTCGAGGTCTAGTCCCGCGACCGACATCGACGCTGGCGCCTTGCGACGGGTCCGGCTCGCAGGGCTCGTGGCGGCGCTGGCGGCCGTGGCGTTGGTTCTGCTGACGGGTGGCCGCCTGAGCCGGCCGGTGTTCGATTTGTTCCAGATCGTCTCACCGACGGCCGACGCCTCCAGGCAGGTGCATGTCGTCGTGATCGACGCCGACAGCCTGCGGTCGGTCGGCGGGTGGCCGTGGAGCCGGTTCTACCTTGCGCGGCTGGTGGAGGAGATCTCCCGGCGTGGCGCGACGGCGATCGGGCTCGATCTGCTCATGCCCGAGCCGGACCGGCTGGACCCGCCCCGGTTCGCCGATCTCTACGGGGAGCTCTCGCCGTCCGCCGCCGCGGAGGTCCGGGCGCTGCCGTCGATGGACGCCATCTTCGCCCGGGTCATCGGCCGCAGTCCGGTGGTGCTCGCCCGGGCCGGCGCGCAGGCTCACTCGTTCGACGCCGTCGACCAATCCACCGCGCCCCTCCCGCCCGAAGCGCGGTTCTCCGGGCCGCTGCCGCGGGGCGTCAGAGCGTTTCCGCGCGCGATCGCCAACCTGCCGCTGCTGGACGGCGCGGCGTTGGGCCATGGCCTCGTGAACGGCGACCCCGACGATGACGGCATGGTGCGGCGCGTGCCGCTGGTCGCCAGCGTCGCTGGCGCGCCGACGCCAGGCTTCGCGGTCGAGCTGGTCCGCGTGGCCGAGGGCGCCGACCGGATCGATCTGACGACGGTCGGCGGCCGTCTGACGGCGGTTCAGGTCGGCGACCGGAAGGTCCCGGCGTCGGCTGACGGGCAGTTGACCTTGCGCTTCGGCGACTGGCGCAAGACCCAGACGACGTCGGCGGCGGATCTCTTCCGCAAAGGCCTGCCCGGCGACCTGTTCAAGGGCCAGATCGTGCTCGTCGGCCTCACCAGCGCCGGCTCGTCGGACGTGGTCCACACGCCGCGCGGCGGGGAGACCTATGGCGTGTTCGTGCAGGCCCAGGCCGTCGACGACATCCTGCGCGGCAATGGTCTGCGCCGGCCGCCCGAAGCGGCCTGGGCGGAATGGGGCCTTGGCATACTGCTGGCGCTCGCGGCAGGGGCGGCGGTGACGAGATTGCCGATCGGCGTCGTAGCCGCGACCGGAGCGGGCGTGATCGCCGCGGCGCTGGGCGCGAGCTGGTGTGGCTTCCAGTCCGGCCTGCTGCTCGACCCACTACCGGTCCTGGCGCCGGCCGTAGCGGCGACCGCGGCGACGGTGGCGGCTCTATTCGTGGAAGGCCGCGCCCTGCAGGCGCGGCTCCGGACCGCCCTCGAGAGCGAGCGGTTGAACGCCGCGCGAACCGCCGGCGAGCTCGCCGCCGCCGCGGAGATCCAGTCCGGCATGCTGCTGCCCAGAAGCGAACTCGCGAGCTTAGCGGCGGGCGTCGATATCGACGCCGTGCTTCAGCCAGCCCGCAATGTCGGCGGCGACCTCTACGACGCATTCATGCTGGACGAGGCGAGGCTCTGCTTCCTGGTGGGCGACGTGACCGGCAAGGGCGTGCCCGCGGCCCTGTTCATGGCGCTTGCCAAGTCGCTCGCCCGCAGCCTGCTGATGCGCGCCGAACACGACCTGGCCGCAGCCGTGGCGCGGATCAACGCTGAGCTGTCGCAGGACAACCGTCAGGACATGGCGCTTACCCTGCTCGTCGGCGTCCTTCGTCCGGCCGACGGTCACATCGACCTTGTCTGCGCCGGCCACGAGAACCCGCTGGTCGCGAGCGCCGATGGCCATGTGCGTGAGCTGCAGCTGCTCGGGGGCCCGCCGCTCTGCGTGGATCCGACCTTCCCGTACGCGGTCGAGAGCTGCCAGCTCCTGCGCGGCGAGACCCTGCTCGCCTTCAGCGATGGCCTGACCGAGGCCCAGTCGCCGGATGGCCAGCTGTGGCCCCGGCCGGACCTGTTGGCCGCCGTGGGCCGGGCGGCAGCCGCCCCGACGACCGCGACCATGGTGGACGAGGTGGCGGGGTCGGTTCGGTCGTTCGAAGCCGGCGCCGAGCCCAGCGACGACCTCACCATCCTCGCAGTGCGCCTCGCCAGTCCTAGCGGATGATCACCTCGGCCCGGCGGTTGGCCGGTTCGCTCACGCCGGGGCCGGTCGGAACGCGCAGGTCCCTCTGGCCGCGCCCGGTCACGCGGGCGTTCGACACCGGCAACCCCTGCTGGACGAGGGCCGCGCGGACCTCGATGGCGCGATCGAGCGACAGCTTGTCGTTGCTGGCGGCATCGCCGGTGGTGTCGGTGTAGCCGGTGATCTGGACGTCCGAGGTCGATGTGACGATCGCACGGAGCTGATCGAGGGTGGCCAGCGACTGCGGCGCGAGCTGCGTGGTCCCCTCGACGAAGTAGAGCGTGAAGACCTGCGGCGGCGGCGGCATCGCCGAGAGCAGGGCGTCGAAATGAGCCCTCAGCGGATGGGGCCGCACCGCGTCGCCGCCCAGCCTGGCCTCGGTGCGGGCCTGGGTCAGCTGTCCGCGCTCGGCGCCGGTCGCCGGATCGATCACCGCTACGGCGCCCGCGGACCCATCGGGGGTTTCGGCGTCCAGGAGCGCCACCTGCGTCGTCGCGCAGCTGGCCAGCATCGCGCAGAACGCCACGGTCGCGAGGCGCCTCACGGACCCACGCGCACGACGAAGCGGGTGCCGCGCGCCGCCAGCACGGACGTGGGCGTTCGCACCCGCATGGCGTCCTTGTTCTCATGGGCGATCTGGCCCGAGACGACCGCCAGCGATCCGCGGCTGATAGTGGTCAGAGACGCGCCGACGTGGGTCGTGTCATCGAATTCGAACTTGCTCAGGGCGATCGCGCTGTTCGGTCCGATGGCGAAACGGCTGTTGTCGATGAACGTGATCCCGATCCGCCCGTCGGCTCCGGTCTTGAGCGAGTCGCCGGTCTGCAGGAGCAGGCCCGGTGCGGCGCGCACGACGGATTTGCCACGGATTACCGAGGCGGCGCCGACGACGGACTTGATGCGGCCGATCTCGGCGGCCGTCGCCGCGGCGGCCATCGACAGGCAGGCCACCATCAGCAATCCTGCAACGATAGCCCTGTGCAACCCAGTCTCCTTCGACAAGGGTCAAGACATAGCTCAGTTCCGCCCCGAACCGGAAGCCGAGGCTGGCGCGCGGCTGTTGGCCGACGCGGCCGCTGTCTCCTGCGCCTTGCGCCTGACCCGTGGTTTCGCGGCCCGAGCGGGTCTCGAACCCGCCGCGGCGGGTCGCCTGGCTTTGGTGGTGGAGGAGTGGGTCGCCAATGTGGTGGAGCATGGCGGACCACATGACGGCGCCCGCATCGCCCTGCGCTTGCGCCTGAGCGATGGGGTTGTGCGCGTGTCGGTCACTGATGCAGGCCGGCCGTTCGACCCACGAACAGTGACGTTCGACGGGCCCAACCCCGAGCGCGGCGGCGGCGCGGGTCTGGCGCTGATCGCGAGCTTCTGCCGTATCGCCGGCTACACCCGGCGGGCCGGGCGCAACCGGCTGGTCCTGGAGATACCGCTGGCGTGAGCGCGCGCCTTTGCCCTGATCTTGATTGGACTGACGCGGCGGCGCCCGTGGGTTTCTCCGTCAGCACCGCGTTGGAGCCTTCGGATGCATGACACGATCATTCGCGGCGGTTCGATTTTCGACGGCGCCGGCGGCAAGGCGTTTGCCGGCGACGTGGCGGTGAAGGACGGGGTGATCGTCGCGGTTGGCGAGCGCATCGCCGAGCCGGCCCGGCAGGTGATCGAGGCCGACGGGGCCATCGTCACACCGGCCTGGGTCGACATCCACACCCACTACGACGGTCAGGTCACCTGGGACGAGGAGATGGACCCCTCGGCCAGTCATGGCGTCGGGACGATCGTCATGGGCAACTGCGGCGTCGGCTTCGCGCCAGTGACGCCCGGCGGCCAGCGCGAACTGATCGAGCTGATGGAGGGGGTCGAGGACATCCCCGGCACGGCGCTTTACGAAGGCATGCCGTGGGGGGCGTGGGAGACCTACCCCGAGTATCTCGATTATCTGGCGACCCGCAAATACGCCCTCAGCGTCAGCTCGATGATCGCCCACGGCGCGGTCCGCAACTACGTGCTGGGACCGGAGCGCGGAAACGCCGACGCGGGCGAGGCCGAAGTCGGGCGCATGGCCCAGATCGTCGAGCAGGCGCTGCGCGCCGGCGCGGTCGGCTTCTCCACCTCGCGGATCATGGGCCACAAGTCGATCCGCGGCGAACAGGTGCCTGGCACCTTCGCGCCGGAGGCGGAGCTGATGGCCTTCGCCGCTGTGTTCCGCCGCGTGGGCGCCGGGGTCATGCAGCTGATCCCGGCCGGCACGCTGGGGACGACGGATGAGCATTCGGCGCTGGAGACCGAGGTGGAAATGATCTGCCGGCTCAGCGCAGCGGCGGCGCGCCCTGCCACCTTCACCCTGTTCGAGACCTTCAGCGATCCGGCGCAGGCGCAGCGCATCATGGCGCTGGTCAGGGAGGGAAACCGCGACGGCGCTCGGGTCTTCCCGCAGGTCGGCAGCCGCCCGACCGGCTTCGTCTTCAGTCTCGGCTCCTATCACCCGTTCATGGCCAAGCCGTCGTATCTCGCACTCGCCGGCCTGGCGCCGGCCGAGCGGGCCGAGGCGCTGCGCGATCCTGCCCTGAAGGCGAAGATCCTGGCGGAGATCAACGTCGCGCCGGAGCATATCGGCTCGATGGAGGCGTTGATCCCCAACGTGCCGTTCCCTATGCACCAGACCTTCCCGCTGACGACCAACTCCAGCTACGAGCCGCTGCCGGACGAGAGCTTCGAGGCCCGCGCCCAGGCCGCGGGTCTGCCGGACGGTAGCTCGGCGCTCTACGACTACCTGGTCGGCGGCGACGGCCGCGACTTCGCGATCGCCTTCTTCACCGGCTACGCCACCTACACCCTGGATGGCCTGCGCGAGCTGCAGCTCGACGACACGACGGTGGTCGGCCTCTCCGACGGCGGCGCCCACGTCGGCGCCATCTTCGATGCGGTGAATCCCACCTACCAGCTCGCTTACTGGGCCCGCGACCGCAAGCGCGGCGCCACCCTGCCGCTGGCGCACGTGATCAACCGCCAGACCCGTCGCAACGCCGAGCTGTTCGGCTTCACCGACCGGGGCCTGATCGCACCGGGAATGCGCGCCGACCTGAACGTGATCGACTTCGCCAACCTCGGCCTGGGCGACATGCGCTTCCAGCACGACCTGCCCGCCGGTGGGGCGCGGCTGATGCAGCCGGCGCACGGCTACCTCGCCACCCTGATCGGCGGCGAGCTCACCCGCCGGTTCGACCAGGACACCGGCGCCCGACCGGGCCGGCTGCTGCGCGGACAGGGCGCGGCGGCGCGCGCGGCCGTGCCGGCCTAGCGGGCTGGCCGCCGCGCGGGGAGTGGGCTTTGCCGATTGCGCGCCGCCTTTCTCATGCCTTAGGGTCGGGGCTGACTGAACGGCGATAAGAAACCGTCTGCCCGCGCGGAGGATGCGATGAAGTTCACCTGGTTCAACCTGATGCCGTGGCCCTATCTGCCGGACGATTTCCGGGAGAAGCACCACTCGGTGTGGGTCGACATCGACCAGAAGCTGTTCGACCCGGTGAAGAGCCACGAGGTCTACAACACCTACATGGACCTGCTCGAATACGCCGGGACGCTCGGTTTCGACGGGATCGGGGTGAACGAGCACCACCAGAACGGCTACGGCATCATGCCCAGCCCTAACATCATCGCCGCGGGCCTGGCGCGCCGCACCAAGGACGCGGCCATCGTGGTGCTGGGCAACTCCATCGCCCTCTACAACCCGCCGATCCGCGTGGCCGAAGAGTTCGCCATGCTCGACTGCATCTCGGGCGGACGCCTGGTGGCCGGCTTCCCGGTCGGCACCTCGATGGACACCAACTTCTGCTACGGCCAGATCCCGGCGCTGACCCGGGAGAAGTACGCCGAAGCGCACGAGATGATCATCAAGGCCTGGACCACGCGCGAGCCGTTCGCGTTCAACGGCCGCTACAACAAGCTGCGCCACGTCAACATCTGGCCGCGGCCGATCCAGCAGCCGCATCCGCCGATCCACATCCCCGGCGGCGGCTCGGTCGAAACCTACGACTTTTGCATCGACAACACCTATTCGTACTCCTACCTCAGCTTCACCGGCTACATCCGCGCCCAGGCGCTGATGAACGGCTACTGGAAGCGGGTCGAGGAGCGGGGCGCGCCCGACAAGAGCCCCTACCGGGCCGGTTTCGCCCAGACCATCTGCGTCGCCGAGACCGACGAGGAGGCCGAGCGGCTGTACTGGCCGCACCTGAACTACTTCTACAATCGCTGCCTGCACGTCTATCCGGGCTTCGCCGACGCGCCCGGTTACCGCACCATCAAGACCATCCAGACCGGCGCGCTGTCGCAGTACGCCCCGCCGCGCGGCGGCTTCGCCGAGCTGACCTGGAAGGACCTGATCGAGGGCGGCCACGTCATCGCCGGCAGCCCGGAGACGGTGCGCCAGCGGATGGAGGACCTGATCAAAGGCCTGCACGTCGGCAACATCTTCTGCCTCATGCACGTCGGCAATATGCCGACCGACAAGTGCATGTATTCGACCAAGCTTTTCGCCGACAAGGTGATGCCGAAGCTGCGCAACATGTTCCCCGAGTGGGCCGAGGACAGCCGCTTCTGGTGCCATCCGATCGAGAACCGCGTCACCGCGGGCTCGCTGGGGCCGGCGGTTACGACAGCGCCTGGCGCGGCGCCGCGCCAGCCGGTGCCGGCCGAGTAGGGGCGAGATCATGGAATCGAAAACCGTTCAGACCCGCCACGCCCCGATCCGCTACCTGGAGGGCGGTTCAGGCGAGCCGCTGGTCTTCTTGCACGGCGCCGGCGGCATGACGCCGGACGATCCGCTGCTGAAGGAGCTGACCTCGCGCTTCCACGTCTACGCCCCGTTCATCCCGGGCTACGGCGAGACCGAAGAGTGCGGCACGCTGCGCGACATGCTCGACTTCGCCCTGCACGGCTGGGACGTGGTCGAGGCGCTTGGCCTCAAGAACCCGATCCTGGTCGGCCACTCGATGGGCGGCATGATCGCCGCGGAGATGGCGGCGCTGGCCCCCAACGACGTCTCGCGCCTGGCGCTGATCTGCCCGGCGGGCCTGTGGCTCGACGACCATCCGATCGTCGACATGTTCTCGCTGCTGCCGTTCGAGATGCCGGGCTACCTGTTCCACGACCCCGCGGCCGGCGCGGCGATGATGACCGCCGGCATGAACTTCGACGACCCCAAGTTCCTGCAGGACTATCTGATCCGCAACGCCCGCCAGCTCGGCATGGCCGGCAAGCTGCTGTTTCCGATCCCCGAACGGGGCCTGGCCGAACGTCTCTACCGGGTGAAGGCCAAGACCGTGATCGTGTGGGGCGAAAGCGACAAGTTGATCCCGCCGATCTACGGCCCCGCCTTCCAGGCCGCCATCGCCGGCTCGTCGCTGGTCAACGTGCCGGAAGCCGGCCACATGATCATCGCCGAGCAGCCCGCCGCGGTGCTGAAGGCGGTCGAAGCGGTCGCCTGAGGCGAACGGGGGAATCCCATGTCGATCGCCGAGGTCAACGGCCAGCGGATCTATTACGAGGACACCGGCGGCTCTGGCCCGCCGGTGATCTTCTCGCATGGCCTGTTCATGGACCACGAGATGTTCGCGCCCCAGGTAGATGCGCTGAAGTCGAAATACCGATGCATCACCTGGGACGAGCGCGGCCACGCCGGCACGGCGTCCGACACGCTGGCGCCGTTCAGCTACTACGACTCCGCCGACGACCTGGCGGCGCTGCTGAAGCACTTGGGCATCGAGCGGGCGGTGCTGGCGGGCATGAGCCAGGGCGGATTCCTGTCGCTGCGCTGCGCCCTGGCCCACCCGCAGATCGTCCGCGCCCTGATCCTGATCGACACGCAGGCCGGCCAGGAAGACCCCGAGCGGCTCAAGGGCCACATGCAGCTTGCGAACACCTGGGCCGAGCACGGTCTCAGCGACGAACTGGCCGGGATTATCGAGGGCATCATCCTCGGCGACGGCTGGGCCGGCGCGCAGGCGTGGAAGGCCAAGTGGCGCCAGATCAAGACCGTCAACATGCTGGGCTGCATGAACACCCTGGCGACGCGCGACGACATCACCGCCAAGCTCGGACAGATCAAGGTTCCCGCGCTCGTCGTGCACGGCGACAAGGACGCCGCCATCGAGCTCAGCCTGGCCGAGAAGCTCACCGCTGGCCTGCCGGACGCCAGGCTGGTGGTCGTCCCTGGCGGCGGCCACGCGTCCAACCTCACCCACCCCGCCGTGGTGAACCCCGCGATCGCAGCCTTCCTGGACCGGCTGGGCGCGGCCTAGCGGCTCTTGCGGCCATTCTGCGCCGCGAAAGCCTCGCGTCAGCGGCATAGATGTTATCTATGGCCCTAGACGATTCAATCGATTGGACCGATGTGTCGGAAGCTCCTACCGTCCCGCCACCTCGCTGATCGAAATGAACGGACGCGACATGTCAACCGAAGCCAAGTGCCCTGTCACGGGCGGAGCCCGCGCCCACACCAACCGCGACTGGTGGCCGAAATCCCTGAACATCCAGCTGCTGCATCGCAATTCCGACCTGTCTGATCCGATGGGCAAGGCGTTTGATTACGCCAAGGAATTCAAAAGCCTGGATCTGGAATCGGTCGTCGCGGACCTGAGAGCGGGAATGACGGATTCGCAAGCCTGGTGGCCGGCTGACTTCGGTCACTACGGCGGCCTGTTCATCCGCATGGCGTGGCACAGCGCCGGCACCTACCGCACCACCGACGGCCGCGGCGGCGCGGGGGCCGGCCAGCAGCGCTTCGCCCCGCTCAGCAGTTGGCCGGACAACGCGAACCTCGACAAGGCGCGCCGGCTGCTGTGGCCGATCAAACAGAAGTACGGCCGCAAGCTGTCCTGGGCCGACCTGATGATCCTCGCCGGCAACGTTGCCCTAGAGTCGATGGGCTTCAAGACCTTCGGCTTCGCCGGCGGCCGCGCCGACGTGTGGGAGCCCGAAGAGCTTTACTGGGGTCCCGAGGGATCCTGGCTTGGCGACGAACGCTACAGCGGCGAGCGGCAGCTGACCGAGCCGCTCGGTGCGGTGCAGATGGGCCTGATCTACGTCAATCCCGAAGGCCCGAATGGCAACCCCGACCCCGTGGCGGCGGCCAAGGATATCCGCGAGACCTTCCTCCGCATGGCGATGGACGACGAAGAGACGGTCGCGCTGATCGCCGGCGGCCATACGTTCGGCAAGGCGCACGGCGCCGGCGATCCGTCCCTGATCGGTCCGGAGCCGGAAGGCGCGGCGCTCGAAGACCAAGGCCTGGGCTGGAAGAGCAAGTACGGGAGCGGCTCTGGCGCCGACGCCATCACCGGCGGTCCGGAAGTGACTTGGTCGCAGACGCCGACCAGGTGGAGCAACCACTTCTTTGAGAACCTGTTCGGCTTCGAGTGGGAGCTGACCAGGAGCCCCGCTGGCGCGCAACAATGGAAGGCAAAGGGCGCCGAGGCCACCATCCCGGACGCGCACGATCCGTCGAAGAAGCATTTGCCGACCATGCTGACCACGGACCTCTCGCTGCGGTTCGACCCGGCCTATGAGAAGATCTCGCGGCGCTTCCTCGAGCACCCGGACCAGTTCGCCGAGGCCTTCGCCCGAGCCTGGTTCAAGCTGACCCACCGCGACATGGGCCCGATCCAGCGCTACCTCGGCCCGCTCGTGCCGAAGGAAAGGCTGATCTGGCAGGACCCGATCCCGGCCGTAGACCACGCCCTGATCGACGCAGCGGACGCAGCTGCGCTCAAAGCGACGATCCTCGCCTCGGGCCTCACCATCTCGGAGCTGGTGTCGACGGCCTGGGCGTCGGCCTCGACGTTCCGCGGCTCCGACAAGCGCGGCGGCGCCAACGGCGCACGTATCCGCCTGGCGCCGCAGAAGGATTGGGAGGTCAACCAGTCGGCCCAGTTGGCTAAGGTGTTGAAGACCTTCGAAGGCGTTCGGAACGAGTTCAGCGCCTCGGGCAAAAAGGTCTCGCTGGCCGACCTGATCGTGCTCGGCGGCGCCGCAGCGGTCGAGAAAGCCGCGAAGGACGCCGGCTGCGACGTGGCGGTTCCCTTCGCGCCGGGACGCATGGACGCCTCGCAGGACCAGACCGACGCGCACTCGTTCGCGCCGCTGGAGCCTCGCGCCGATGGCTTCCGCAATTACGTCAGCGCCAAGCCGCAGTTCATGGCCCCGGAGGAGGCCCTTGTGGACCGGGCGCAGTTGCTACGACTGACCGCACCGGAGATGACCGTGCTCATCGGCGGCTTGCGCGTGCTGGGCGCCAACGCCGGCGGCTCGCCGCACGGCGTCTTCACCCAGAAGCCGGGGACGCTGACGAACGACTTCTTCGTGGGCCTCCTGGACATGGGCGTCGAATGGCAGCCGGTATCCGGCAAGGAAGGCGTCTACGAAGGCCAAGACCGCAACACCAAGGTGGCCAAGTGGACCGGGACGCGCGTCGACCTGATCTTCGGCTCGCACTCGGAGCTCCGCGCGCTGGCCGAGGTCTACGGGTCGGCGGACTCGCAGCCGAAGTTCGTGAAGGACTTCGTGGCGGCATGGGCCAAGGTGATGAACCTCGACCGGTACGACCTCGCCTGATCTCGACGCCGCCGCCCGTGACCTGATCGGCGCGCACCCGCTCAGCTCCAGCAGGCGAAGGCCGAGATCGCCGTCTTGGAGCAGAAGTCCAAGGCCAATAGCGCTCTGGATGGCGCGCCGGGCCTCGCCGCCGGGAAGGTTCGACCCAGCCCGAAGCACAGGAACCGATGCGTGGCCTAGGGAGCTATCCCGGGGCTTGCACGATCGGAACCTGAACCATGCCGGCCACACAGCTTGCCGCCCGCGCGAACGTGGGTCTGTCCGAAAGGCTCACCCTCGCCGCGATGAGCCTCGGCTACGGCGTCGTCCAGTTGGACGTGACCATCGTCAACGTCGCCGTCAACAGCATCGGCGCCTCGTTCGGCGACCAGGTGGCGGGACTGCAATGGGTGGTGAGCAGCTACACCATTGCCTTTGCCGCGTTCATCCTCTCGGCCGGCGCGCTCGGCGACCGCGTCGGCGCCAAGCGCGTGTTCGCGGCGGGCTTCGCGGTCTTCACCCTCGCCTCGCTCGCCTGCGCCCTGGCGCCCAGCCTGCCGTGGCTGATTGCGGCGCGCGCCGCCCAGGGCCTGGGCGCTGCGATCCTGGTGCCGAATTCGCTGGCGCTCCTGAACCACGCCTACCGCGACGAGCAGGCCCGCGGCCGGGCGGTCGGGACCTGGGCGGCTGGCGCCAGCGTGGCGCTGACCACCGGTCCTCTAGTCGGCGGCTCGCTGATCGCGCTGTTCGGCTGGCGCAGCATCTTCCTGGTGAACCTGCCGCTCGGCGCGGTGGGACTTTGGCTCGCCTGGCGCTACGCCAAGGACACGCCGCCGCGCCGGAGTCGCGCGCTCGATCTCGTCGGCCAGGTCCTGGCGGTTGTGGCGCTGGGCGCGCTCGCCGCATCGCTGATCGAAGGCGGCGAGATGGGCTGGACCAGCGTCTGGGTGCTGGCGGGCGGCGCGGTCGCGGTGGCCGCCATCGCGGCGTTCGTGGTCCGAGAGGCCGCCGCCCGGGCTCCGATGCTGCCACTCGGCCTCTTCAAGTCGGCTGAGTTCTCAGCCACCGCGGCCGCTGGCCTGCTCGTCAACATAGCCTTCTACGGCCTGATTTTCGTCCTCAGCCTCTACTTCCAGCGCGCCCAGCACCTGTCACCGATCTGGACCGGGCTCGCCTTCGTCCCCATGACGGGGGCCTGTTTCGCCGCCAATCTGGTCGCCGCGCGCTTCGCCCGCCGGCTTGGCGCGCGGACCGCGATTGCAGTCGGCGGCGCGGGTATGGCGGCCGGCTGCGCGGCGCTGCTCTGGATCGGCCCGGCAACAGCCTATGCTTGGCTGTTGGGGCCATTCCTGATCATGGGCGCGGGCCTTGGCCTGCTCGTCCCGCCGCTCACCTCCGCGCTGCTCGGCAGCGTCGACAAGCAACGCTCCGGCCTGGCCTCTGGCGTGCTCAACGCGGCGCGGCAGACGGGCAGCGTGCTCGGGGTCTCCCTGATGGGCGCGCTACTGGCCGCGGGGGTGGTCGTCGGCGCGCGGACTTCGTTCGCCCTCGCCGCGATGCTTCTGGCCGCAGCGGTGGCGGTGGTCTGGATAACGCTGGCGCCGCGGCGGGCTCGAGGAACCTAGCTTCGGCGCGTCGATACCCAGAACCATTGAACTTCCTCAGATCGAGCGCGCCCTTCCGGCCCAGTAGGGGTCGCGCACCTTCTTGCGCTGGATCTTGCCGGCGGGGCTGCGGGGCAGTTCGTCGACGAACTCGATCGAGCGCGGGACCTTGAAGCCGGCGAGGTGGTCGCGGGCCCAGCCTTGGATGTCCTTGGCCAGCTCGTCCGTGCCGACGTAGCCGGGATTGAGGGTGAGGACTGACTTTACCTCCTCGCCCCACTCCTCGTTCGGCACGCCGATGGTGCAGGCGTCCTCCACCGCGGGGTGCTTGATCAGCTCGTTGTCGATCTCCTGCGGGTAGATGTTGACCCCGCCGGAAATGATGCACTCGGCCGTGCGGCCGGTGAGGAACAGATAGCCGTCCTCGTCGAGATAGCCGACGTCGCCCAAGGTGAAGTAGTCGCCGCGGTGCGCGGCGGCGGTCTTGGCCGGGTCTTTGTAGTACTCGAATGGCGCGATCGGCGAGACGCGGAAGTAGAGCGTGCCGCTCTGGCCCTGCTTCACCTCGTTCCCCGCGTCGTCGTGGATGCGCAGCGCGGTGGGGTCGGGCAGCTTGCCGACCGTGCCGGGCTTGGTCAGCCACTCCTCGGACGAGACGACGAAGCCCGCGCCGCCTTCGGAGCCGGCGTAATATTCGTGGATGATCGGCCCCACCCAATCGATCATCGCCTTCTTCACCTCGGGCGGGCAGGGGGCCGCGCCGTGGATGATGTAGCGCAGCGACGAGACGTCGTACTTGCTGCGCACATCATCCGGCAGGTTCAGCAGCCGCTGGAACATGATCGGCACCAGGTGGGCGCGGGTCACCTTGTACTTGTCGATCAGCCTCAGCACGCCCTCGCTGTCCCAGCGGTCGACGAACACCAGCGGTATGCCCATCACCATCGACGAGCGCACGTCGAACGCCAGCGGCGCTGCGTGATAGGCGGGCCCGGCGCACAGCTGCACGTCGTCCGGCTCGGCGATGTTCAGCATCGCCAACACCTGCGTAGTGTTGCGGCGATAGACGCCTTTCGGCCGCCCGGTGGTGCCCGAGGTGTACAGCATGCTCGAGCCGGGGCTCGGATCGGTGATGTCCGAGCCGTCGAACCCGGCCAGCAGCTTCACATAGGGCTCGAAGCCCTCGGCGTCCTCGCCGATCGAGACCTTCAGCGTCACCTGCGGCGCCTTGGCCGAGAGGCCGGAGGGATAGCGGGTGTCGGCGAACAGCGCCTTCGCGTCACAGTCGTTGATGATGTACTCGACCTCGTCGGCGTTGAGGTGCCAGTTCACGGGGGTGATGCGATAGCCGCCGCGCAGGCAGGCCGACACCACCTCGACGAATTCGGCGCGGTTGCTGCACAGCAGGGCGACCGCGTCGCCTTCCTTAAGGCCCCGCTCGCGCAGCAGCCGCACCACCTTGTTGGCCGCGTCGTTGATCTGGCGGAACGTGCGGGTTTGAATCGGATCGTGGATGGCGACCTTGTCGCCGTGAATCTCGGCCCAGAGGCTGTGGCTCATGCCGTTGGCGGCCGCCGCGGTCTGGCGCTCCAGAATATCCTGCATTGATCATCCTCCCGCGCGACCCTCTCGCGGGGTCTGGTCCGCCAACTCCGGCGGGCGTCTCAAATTGCTCGAATTAGACCTTCTCCATCCAGCCTGAAGACGGTTTCGTCAAGCGCGGTGGTCAGGTCTGACCGCGCCCGCGCAAGGCCTCGATCTCCGTCAGTCATGTTTGATTTACTGTAATTCCGACAATAATTCCGCAGGCATAGACAGTAAATTTCTCTTCACCCTGTACCTTAACGACAAAGCAATCCGGCAAGTCCAGATTTCGTGGTGAAGACGCACAGAATTGCGTCGGGTGGTCTGGGGCTTTTGCAGCATGCGTACCGGCACCGTGGTTAGTCTCGGGGCTTCGGCCGTTCTCGGCCTGGGCGCCCTGGTGGTGGCGCGGCTTTGGCTGCCGCAGTCGGCGGCCCACCTGCCGATGCTGAAGACCCCGGAGATCGCCGCCGGCTCGGTCCCGGTGGTCGTGGCCACCGCCGCGATCCCCTACGGCGCCAAGCTCGACGCCAGCAAGCTGACCATCGTACATCTGCCGCCGGGCGCCGTACCCCAGGGTGCGTTCACGACCACGGCCCAGATCCTGTCGCAGCAGGGCGGCGCGCCGGTGGCGCTGACGCCGATCGCGGCGCACGAGCCGCTGCTGCCGTCAAAGCTCAGCGGCGCCGGCGCGCGGCCGATCGTCTCGGCGGCGATCACCGAGGGGATGCGCGCCTACACCATCGGTGTCACCGAGACCGCCGGCGTCGGCGGCCACGTGCTGCCGGGCGACCGCGTCGACGTTATCGTCACCCGTCAACCGCCGATTCCGAAGGCCATCAAAGACCTCTGCGACGACTGCAAGCAGGAGCGCGCCGACGTGGTGCTGCAGAACGTCAAGGTGCTCGGCATGGACCTCAACGTCGACCCGACCACCACCCAGTCGGCGATCGCCCACACCGCGACCCTCGAAGTTTCGGTGCAGGACGCCCAGAAGCTCGCGGTGGCGACCCAGATCGGAAACATGTCGTTGGCGCTGCGCCGCCTCGGCCAGGCCGACGTTGCGGCCACCCGCACGGTCGAGATCGCCGACCTGCAGTCGAACGGCCCGCGCGCGCCGGGCGGCTTTTCGGATCGGCCGCGTCTGATCGCCGTGTCCCGGCGTCAAGGGCCGGCGCTGCCGATAGTGATCCACACCCGCTCCGTCATCGTGGTGCACGGCGATGCCGCGACACCGGTCGAAGTTCCCGCCGAGCGTTACGGGGCCGGCGCGTGATCGCGCCTCCCGCAGAGAAGATGAGCACAATGAAACGCCTCCTCGCCCTCACTGTCTCGGCCGCGATGCTGGCCGGCGCGTCGCTGCCCGCGCAGGCTCAGATCGCCCAGGACCCGAGCAGCAGCCAGACCATCGTGGTGCCCAAGGACAAGTCGGCCGCGTTCCGGCTCGACTATCCGGCCAGCGAGATCGTGGTCGCCCAGCCCGACACCCTGTCGCTGGTCGCGACCACCGACCGCAGTTTCTACGTCCGCGGCAAGGCGCTCGGTGTCACCAACATCCTGATCTATGACGCCCAGCACCGCCTGGCGCAGGTGGTCGATGTGCGCGTCGGCTACGATGTCGGCGGCCTCGAGGCCGACCTCAACAGCGCCCTGCCGGGCGAGGCGATCCACGTCAGCAACTTCGCCGGCGGGGTGCTGCTGACCGGCGAGGTCTCGACGACCAGCGTCGCGGCCCGCGCCGCGGCCATCGCCGAGCGCTATGCGCCCAAGGGGGTCGAAAACGACCTCACCATCCGCACCGGCCAGCAGGTGCAGGTCGATGTGCGCGTGATCGAGGCTTCCCACTCGGCGATCAAGGACCTCGGCCTCAACATCAATGTCCAGAGCCTTGGCGGCTTCACCTTCTCCACCGGCGGCGCGCTGCCGAGCGGCATCCAGCCTCAGGCCACCGTCGGGATCAGCCACCAGTTCGGCGCCTGGAACATCGACGCCAACCTGCAGGCGCTGGAGCAGAAGGGCGTGATCCGCGAACTAGCGCGGCCGAACCTGGTCGCCATGTCGGGTCAGGAAGCCACCTTCCTCGCCGGTGGCGAGTTCCCGATCCCGATCCCGAGCGGCAATCTCGGCACCACCACGATCGAGTTCAAGCAGTTCGGCGTGAAGCTGAACGTCACCCCGACTGTCGAGGACAACGGGACGATCCAGCTGAAGGTGGCGCCCGAGGTCAGCGAGCTCGACCCGAAGGACGGCATCAACATCCAGGGCTTCCAGGTGCCGGCGATCTCGACCCGCCGCGCCTCCACCCAGATCGAGCTGCGCGACGGTGAAAGCTTCGCCATCGCCGGCATGTTCCAGCGCAACTACTCGAGCACGATCAACCAGATCCCGGGCGCCTCCAACATTCCGGTCCTGGGCGCCCTGTTCCGCTCCGCCGACTGGCAGCGCAACGAGACCGAGCTCGTCATCATCGTCACGCCGCACCTGACGGCGCCGGTGCGCGACATCAACCAGCTGCCCAATCCGCTCAAGGAAACCCAGGAGCAGACCGCCGTCGACGTGATCCTCGACGGCAAGAGCACCGGCCCGCTGCCGCCGAATCCCGAGGGCGAGTTGTATCCGGTCAACGCCATCCCGCCGGCGACCGAACCGCAAGCGGCTGCGGCGCCGCTTCCGACCGCCAAGCCAGCTCTCGTCGCGAGCAAGTGATGACCTCCGCAGATTTCACCGGCCGCCATGTTCTGGTCATCGGCCAGCGTCTTGCGCCGCTGGCGCAGGAGGCGCTCGGCGAGGCGCGGTTTGAGGTCGCGGCGGGCGACCGCCTGGATGTGCTCGACGCCCAGCAAGCGGCCGTCGATCTGGTGCTGATCGACGCCGAGGCCGCGGACGCGGTCGAACTTGCAGTCGCCATCGCCAGCCTCTCCGCGCGGCCCAACCCGCCGGCGGTGCTGCTGGCCGGGGCTCATCTGCCCACGAGTCTGGTGCGCGCGCTGATGAAGCTGCCGCGCTCGGACGTGATCGAGGCGCCCTTCACCTCAGCCGATCTGGCGCGCGCCGCCGGCGCCCTGCTGGCCGTCGCCGCCCCGGTCGCCGCGCCGCCGCCGCCGACGCACGACGTCGACGCCCGCTGCTGGACCGTGGTGGGATCGGTTGGCGGCTGCGGCGCGACCACCATCGCCGTGGAACTGGCCACCGCGCTCTCGAACCGCGCGGGGCCGGGCGAACGGGTCGCGCTGGTGGACCTGAACCTCGCCGACGGCGCGACCGCCGCCTACCTCGGCGCCGCCGCCAACATGATGCTCGCCGAGGCCTCCGCCTCGCCCGAACGGATCGACGCCGCCCTGCTCGACGTCTTCGCCACCAAGATCGGCGAATCGCTCGACCTGCTGGCCCAGACGCGCGATCCCAAGGCGTTCGCCAAGGTCACCCAGACCTCGGTCTGCCGCCTGCTGGAGATGGCGGCCAAGGTCTACGACTGGATCGTGATCGACCTGCCGCGTCACCACCAGCCGTGGACGCTGGACGTGCTGGCCGGATCCGACGAGGTGCTGGTGGTTTCCGAACTCACGGTGCCGGCCCTGCTCTCGGCCCGCGCGCTGGCGTCGGAGGTCGAGAACGAACTGACCGGCGGGGCGCAGCCGCGCATCATCCTCAATCGCCTGGCCAGCCGGGTGTTCGGGCCCGCGCCGTCGCTGTCGGAGGCCGAGAAGGCGCTGCAGCGCAAGGCCGACGGCGGCATCACCTCCGACTGGGAGGCCGCGGCGGCATCGGTCAACCTCGGCGGCTCGATCAGCCACCACCGCCCGCGCTCCAAGATCGTGCGCGACATAAACATTCTGGTCGATCGCCTGACCCAGGCGGTCGAGGTCCAGCGCGGTCAAGTGCAACGCGGAGCCCGAGGCTGATGGCCCGCTTCAGCTTCCGCAAAGAGCCCGCCGCCGAAGCGCCGCCGCGGCTGGTGGTCAGCGACCCGGCCGACGAGGCCTCGCCACCCGTCGCCAAGCCAGCCAAGGCCAAGGTCGAGCCGGCGCCCGCGCCGCCGCCGGCCAAGCTCAACTTCGCAATGGACGACGATCCCAAGGACACCGGGCCGCTCGCCACCGACGGCATGCTCGACATGCGGCTGAAGCTGCACAGCATGCTGATTGAGGAGATCGACCTTGCCAAGCTCGACAAGCTGGACGAGGGCGAGATGCGCCGGCAGGTGCGCCGCCTGGTCGCCGACTTCGCCCGCACCGAGCGACTGGCGCTGAACGCCGCCGAGCTCGACGAGCTGGGCGCCTCGGTATTCGACGAGATGGTGGGGTTGGGACCGCTCGAGCCGCTGCTGAAGGACGACTCGATCTCCGACATCCTGATCAACGGGCCGTTCCAGGTCTATGTCGAGCGGCGCGGCGAGTTGGAGATCGCGCCGGTCCGTTTCCGCGACAACGACCACCTGCTGCGCATCGTCAACCGCATCGTCGCTGGCGTCGGGCGGCGGGTTGATGAGTCGTCGCCGCTGGTCGACGCCCGCCTGCCGGACGGCAGTCGGGTCAACGCGGCGATCGGCCCGGTGGCGATCGACGGCGCGGCAGTCTCGATCCGCAAATTCTCCAAGAAGCCCTACAACCTCGAACGGCTGGTCGGCGTGGGCGCCATGCCCGGCCCGGTGGCCGAGTTCCTCTACGGCGCGGTGCGCTCGCGGGTCTCGACCGTGATCTCCGGCGGCACCGGCTCGGGCAAGACTACCTTGCTCAACGCGCTATCGGCCGCGATCCGCAACAAGGAGCGTCTGATCACCATCGAGGACGCCGCCGAACTGCAGCTGCAGCAGCCGCACGTGGTGCGCATGGAAACCCGGCCGCCCAGCATCGAAGGCAAGGGTGAGATCCGCCAGCGCGAGCTGGTCAAGAACGCCCTGCGCATGCGGCCCGACCGGGTGATCCTGGGCGAGGTGCGCGGCGAAGAAGCCTTCGACATGCTGCAGGCCATGAACACCGGCCACGAAGGCTCGATGGCCACCATCCACGCCAATACCCCGCGCGACGCGATCACCCGCCTCGAGCAGATGGTGGCGATGGGCGGCATGACCCTCTCGCCGGACGCCATCCGCGGCCAGATCGCTTCGGCCGTGGGCATGATCGTCCAGGTGATGCGGCTTTCGGACGGCAAGCGGCGGCTGACCAGCGTCACCGAGATCACAGGCATGGAGGGTCAGGTGGTGCAGATGCAGGAGATCTTCGCCTTCCATCGCATCTCCACCGAAGCCGACGGCACGGTGATCGGCGAGTTCCGCGCTACCGGGCTGCGCCCGAAGTGCATGGACGAGATGATCCGCCGCGGCATCCGCTACGACACCGCCAACTTCGATCCAGGCCGGTCCCTGAACTGACGAGGCGCGATGCAGATGGACCTCCACTGGGTTTTCCTGATCCTGGTCTTCGCGACGGTGTTCTCCTTCGGCCAGGCCGTGTGGGGCCTCGTCGGCGTCGGCCAGACGCGGGCGGCGGTCAACAAGCGCCTGGCGACGGCCGAACGCACCGGCTCGATCGGCGAACTGGTGCTGGAGCTGCGCAAGCAGCGCGGCTTCGGCGAGGACGGCCGCTCGATCTTCAGTTGGGCCTGGATGGCCGACCTGATCTTGCGCTCCGGCGTCACGGTCGACGTGCGGCGTTGGGCGATGATGCTGGCTGGCGGCGCGCTCGGCGGCGGCGCCGTGGCGCTCTACTTCACCCACAACCCCTTCATCGCGCTGGGCGTCGCGGTGGTGCTGCCCCTTGTCGCGCCGATCGTCTATCTTCAGTTCCGCGCCGGCGCGCGGGACAAGGCGCTCAGCCAGCAGCTACCGCAGGCGCTGGAGGTGATGGTCCGCAGCCTCGAGGCCGGACACCCGATCCCCACCTCGATCAACCTGGTCGGCCGCGAGCTGCCCGATCCGATCGGCTCCGAGTTCGGCATGGCCGCCGACGAAATCTCCTACGGCGCCACGCTGGAGCAGGCGGTGGCGCGCATCGCCGACCGTTGCCGCCACGCCGACGTCGACCTGTTCGCCGCCGCGATCCGCCTGCAGGAGAAGGCCGGCGGCAATCTGACCGGCCTGCTGAAGATGCTGGCCCACACGGTGCGCGAGCGCAACAAGATGCGGCTGAAGATCCGCGCCGCCTCGTCCGAAGGCCGGATGAGCGCCTACATCCTGACCGGGGCGCCGATCGTCTGCTTCGTCTTCATCAATGTCTCGCAGCCGCACTACTACGGCGACCTGCTGCACACGCCGTTCATCCAGATCGGCCTCGGCGTCCTGTGCGCCCTGCTGGTCGCCGGCAACCTGGTGATGAAACGCATGATCGACATGAGGATCTGACCCACGTGGACAGCGAACTCATCTCCAACATCGTCACCGCCGTCGCCCTCGGCATGATCGCGCTGGGGGTCGGCGGCGTCAGCTTCATGAGCTTGCGCGCCTACTCCACCGCCTCGCGGCGACGCGCGCGCCTCGCCGGCGACGGCGTGATCGCTGGCGCCGGCGATGGCGGCGGCGTCGCGGAAGCCTTCTCCGGCGTGGTAAGCGGCGTGCGCCGGCTTGGCGACCGCATCGCCATCCAGGACCCGGCGCAGCTGTCCAGCCTGCGCGCCAAGCTGATGCTGGCCGGTTACTACAGCCGCGAGGCCGCCGCGATCTATCTGGGCGTCAAGGCCGCGGCGATGATCGCCGCGATCGTCGGCATCGTCATGCTGCTGCCGCTGGCGCTCGGCAAGCACGGCGGCATGGGGCCGATCGTCGGCGGCGCTGTCTTCGCGCTGATCGCCATCATGGGTCCCGACCAGTTCATCAAGAGCCGCCGCACCAAGCGCGAGCGCGAGTACCGCGAAGGCTTCCCCGACCTCCTGGACCTGCTGGTCGCCTCGGTGGAGGCCGGCCTCAGCCTGGACGCCGGGGTGACACGGGTCACCGACGAGTTGTTCCGCCGCTATCCGAACCTGGCCGAGCACCTGAAGGTGCTGACCCTCGAGCTGCGCGCCGGCCGCTCGCGCAAGGACGCCTGGATCGCCTTCGCCGATCGCCTGGGTATCGACGAGGCCCGCAGCCTCGCCACCATGCTGCGCCAGGCCGAGGAAATGGGCACCAGTCTGGGCGCCTCGCTGGCGGTGTTCTCCGACGAGATGCGCGGCAAGCGCATGCTGCGCGCCGAGGAAAAGGCGATGGCGCTGCCGGCCAAGATGATGCTGCCGCTGATCCTGTTCATCTTCCCCTGTCTGATCGGGGTGCTGATGCTGCCGGCCGCCTACCGGATCAAAGAAGCGCTGATGAAGTAGGGGCCGCGCCGGCTCTCTACGACGCCTTCACGTAGGGCCGGTACAGCGGCTCCCAGACATGGGCGCGAACCCGCGCCGCCAGCGTCGCCTCGTCGCATGGCGCCGCCACCCCATCCGC
>Ga0302326_10001086_pt1 | contig 71293 bp, 56 predicted proteins | sample Palsa_T0_3_FD_202264 | JGI IMG/M metagenome (GOLD analysis project Ga0302326, IMG submission 202264) | Peat permafrost microbial communities from Stordalen Mire near Abisko, Sweden - Palsa_T0_3 | ecosystem: Environmental > Terrestrial > Soil > Palsa > Peat permafrost | place: Sweden: Abisko... | reverse complement strand
GCGCGTCTGCCAATTCCGCCACTCGCCCGAGTGGACCCATCAGTGTACTTGCGTGCCGCCGAGCCTTCGCCAGTCCCGAGTACGCTCAACGCTTGCCAGTGACCTCCGAGATGCCAGCTCAGGGAAGGCGAAGAAGGCGGCACCTGAGCCGCTCCGGATGTACCGCGCCCACGGGGCCGCCGCTCGGACGGGGTGCTCGCGGCCGTCGTCTTACCTCCGCCCGCTTGCATCTCGGAGGCCCTTGATGGGGCTCCAACAGTTCGAGCGGCGCCTGGAGCGCATGGTCGAGGGGGTGTTCGCCCGCGCGTTCCGCAGCGGGCTGCAACCCGTCGAGATCGGCCGCCGGCTGACCCGGGACATGGACCTGCGCCGGACGATCGCGCCGCGCGGCACCATCGCTCCCAACGAGTTCACCGTCCTGCTCTCCCCCAGCGACCGGTCCCGGTTCGCCCCGATCGAGGACGAGCTCGTCGCCGAGCTCGTGGCCGTCGCCCGCGACCACGCCGGGACCGAGAACTACGTGTTTCTCGGACCAGTGACCGTCACCATGAAGACCGATGAGGACCTGGGGGCCGGGATGGTCCTGGTGTCGGGGGAGATGGTCAAGCCGGCCGAGACGGCCAAGCCCAGCCTGGTGCTCCCGGATGGTCGCAAGATCGAGCTGGGCCCCAAGTCGCTGATCATCGGCCGCCTGCCCGATTCCGGGCTGGTGCTCTCCGATCCCAACGTCAGCCGCTACCACGCCGAGTTCCGGCCGGCGTTGGCTCCCGACGGAGATCCGCTCGGGTCCAACGAGTACGAGGTGTCGGACATGGGAAGTACCAACGGCACCAAGGTCAATGGCATCCCGGTGGTCGGCGCCCAGATCCTTCGCGACGGGGACACCGTCACCGTCGGCGCCACCACGATCCGGTACGAACGGGCTTAGGACATCCCAGCGGCCCGTGCCCGACCAGCTGCTGACGTTCCTCAAGTACATCTTCCTCGCCCTGCTCTACTTATTCTTCCTGCGGGTGCTCCGCGCCGTGTGGATCGAGCTGCGAGAGCCCAAACCGGCTCCGCTCCCGGCCCAGGCGGCCGCCCCGGCTGCCACCCCGGCTTCGGTCTCGGGGAACGGTCGCCGGGGTCGCCACGACGGCGAGCGCCTGGTGATCCTCGAGCCCGCCGAGCGGAAGGACCAGGAGTTCCCGCTGTCAGCGGAACTGACCGTTGGGCGGGCCGGCGGCTGCGGGGTGCCGCTCCCCGACGACACCTTCGTCTCCCAGCTGCACGCCCGGCTGTTCCGCCGCGACGGTGACCTGTACGTGGAGGATCTGGGATCGACCAACGGGACCTACCTCAACAAGAAGAAGGTGACCGCGGCGGTCCCCATGCGCAAGGGGGACAAGCTCCAGATCGGCAAGACGATCATGGAGGTCCGCCGGTGACGGAACTACGGGCCGGGTCGGCCACCGACGTCGGGCGGGTGCGCGCCAACAATCAGGACGAGCTCCTGGTAGCCACACCCCTCTTCGCGGTGGCGGACGGGATGGGTGGAGCCGCGGCGGGAGAGGTGGCGTCGGCCACGGCTATCCACGCCCTCCGCGACGCCTTCGCCGGCGCCGGCGAATCCACCCCGGAACACCTGCTCCAGGCCGCCCAGGCCGCCAACCGGGCCGTGTGGGACCAGGCCGAGGCCAACCCCGAGATGCGGGGCATGGGCACGACCCTGGTCGCCCTGGCCCAAGTGGGCGACGGTCAGCTGGCGGCGATCAACATCGGCGACTCCCGCCTATATCAGCTGCACGAAGGCGAGCTGCGCCAGGTGACGTCGGACCACAACCTGGTGGCCGAGTTGGTGGCGGAAGGGCGGCTGTCCAAAGAGGACGCCGAGTTCCACCCGAGACGCAACATCATGACCCGGGCCCTGGGGGTGGAACCGGAGGTGCCGGTGGACGAGTTCCTCCTCGACGCCAGCCCCGGCGACCGCCTCCTCCTGTGCAGTGACGGCCTGTTCCGGGAGTTGAGCGACGACCAGATCGCCTCCTTGCTGCTCCGCCTGGCCGACCCGGAGGAGGCCGCCGACGAGCTCGTCCAGGAGGCCAAACGGAAGGGGGGCAACGACAACATCACGGTCGTGGTGGTGGCCGTCGGATCAGGGGAAAAAGGGGGGGATCCCACGACGGCGATAGCCGCGTCCGCTTCGCCAGAGATCGTGAAACGAGCCAAGGACCCGCGACCGGCGGGCGGGGGAAGACGCCGAGCCGTACCGCGACCCTCGACCCGTTTCATCACTCTCCGGGTCGTTGGGTTCCTAGTCCTTCTCCTTCTGCTGCTTGGCTTGGCAGCTGCAGGCGTGGCGTGGTACGCCCGTGACGGGTATTTCGTTGGTCTGAAGGGCAGCCAGATCGTGATCTTCCGGGGCCAGCCGGGTGGGCTGCTCTGGTTCCACCCGACGGTCGCCGTCACCACCAGCGTGACCACCTCCCAGGTCGAGTCCTATCATCTCTCCGCCCTGGCCGCCGGCCAAACGGAACCGTCATTGGCCGCGGCCCGTGACCTGGTCGCCTCCATGGTGTCCGAGGAGCAGACCGTCCGACAGGCGCTCATCCCGCCGGCCCCGACCACGACTCTGCCGGCGAAGACCACGCCCACCACCCGCCCCACCTCGTGACCCCCGGCCGAGCCCCGGCGAGGCGGCGCACCGAGCTGGGCCTGATCCTGCTGGCGGTGGTCCTGACCGGCGGGCTGTACGCCCTGGCCGGGCTCGGCAAGGCCGGCAACCTGCCGGCCAATATTGGGCCGTTCCTCGGTGTCATCTTCGCCCTGCTGCTGGTGGCGCATCTGGCCATGCGCTGGCTGGCCCCCAATGCCGACCCGATCCTGTTGCCGACCGCCGGCCTGCTCAACGGGATCGGCTACGTCTTCATCGCCCGCCTCTCAACCCAGGAGGCCCGGCTGCAGGCGGTGTGGACCGCCATCGGGATCGCCGCCTTCATCGTCACCCTCCGATTCGTCCGCCACGCCCGGGACCTCGAGCGCTACCGGTACAGCTTCGCCTTCGCCGGCATCGGCCTGCTCCTGCTGCCCCTCGTTCCCGGCATCGGAGAGGACATCAACGGCGCCCGCCTGTGGATCCACCTGGGCGGCTTGAACTTCCAGCCCGGGGAGATGGCCAAACTGGCCCTGGCAATCTTCTTCGCCTCGGTGCTCGTCGAACGAGCCGACCTGCTGAGCCAGGCGACCCGCCGCATCGGTCGTTTCCTGGTCCTCGACCCCAGGTACCTGGCCCCGATCCTCGCCGCCTGGGGCCTCTCGCTGCTGATCTTCCTGGCGGAAAACGATCTGGGCTCGTCCTTTCTCTTCTTCGCCCTGTTCGTCGGGATGTTGTGGGTGTCGACCGGCCGGGCCTACTACCTGGGTTTGGGTGCCGGCCTGTTCGGGTTCGGTGCGTTTCTGGTCCTCAAGGTCATCGGCCACGCCCAGACCCGGGTGCAGGGCTGGCTGGACCCGTGGGCGCACGCCTCGACGTCGGGCTACCAGCTCATCCAGGGATGGTTCGCCATCGCTTCCGGCGGGTTGTTCGGACAGGGACCGGGCCAGAGCAACGCCGCCAACATCCCCGAGGCGTCCACCGACCTTATCTTCGCGGTGATCGCGGCCGAGCTGGGCCTGGTCGGCGCGGCGGCGATGCTCTTTGCCTACCTGCTGATGGTCGGGACCGGGCTACGCATCGCGGTGCGCTGCGACCGCCCCTTCGAGAAGCTGCTGGCCACCGGGCTCTCCCTGATCGTCGGGGTCCAGACCTTCGTGATCGTCGGTGGCGTGACCAGATTGATCCCCCTGACCGGCATCACCCTCCCCTTCGTGTCCTATGGCGGATCGTCCCTGATCGCCAACTACATCCTGCTGGCGCTGCTGCTGCGTATTTCACATGACACCGAAACCCCGGCGCGGCTGCCGGACGCGGCCGGCACCCTGATCGGAGCAGACAGTTGAACCGGCAGATCCGCCTGGTCGGCGTCGGGATCATGGTTCTGTTCGTCGGGCTGTTCCTCCAGCTCAACTGGCTGCAGATCGTGCACGCTCCCGCCCTCGAGGCCAACCCGCTCAACAGCCTGGGCGTGGTCAAGGAGTACACCGCCCCGCGGGGGGACATCGTCTCCGCCGACGGGGTCACGCTCGCCGACTCGGTGCCAACCAACGACGAGTACAAGTACCTGCGGCAGTACCCCACCGGTGCCCTATTCGAGGACATCACCGGGTTCTTCTCCTTTACCTACGGGTCCGACGGGGTCGAGCGCACCTACGACCAGGTGCTCACCGGATCCAACAGTCCCTTCAAGCTGCCAACCAGCCTCAGCCAGCTGCGAACCCTCTTGACCGACCACAACCGGACCCAGTCCATCACCCTCACCGCGCTCGACAAGCTGCAGAAGGTCGCCCAGGCCGAGCTGGCCGGGCGGGAAGGCTCCGTGGTCGCCCTCGACCCGCGCACCGGCGCCATCCTGGCCATGTACTCCAACCCGTCCTTCAACCCCAACCTGCTGTCCGGGCATGACCAGACGACGGTCCAGGCCAGCTACAAGGCGCTCAGCGCCACCCCGGGGATCTTCTCCCCAGGCGCCTACCGGCAGCGGTGGTTCCCCGGCTCGACGTTCAAGATCATCACGGCCTCGGCGATGTACGACCACCAGCCCGCGCTCGTCACCAAGGTGTTCCCGACGCTGTCCGCCCTCCCGCTCCCCGACACCACCAACCTGCTGCACAACTTCGGGGGGGAGGTGTGCGGCGGCGCGCTACTGGAGCTGTTCACGGTGTCGTGCGACACCGGTTTCGGCCAGGTCGGCCTGGATCTGGGCGCCAACTCCCTCAACGACGAAGCGACCAGCTTCGGGTTCGACCAGACCCCGCCCATCGACCTACCGTTCGCGGCTCAGTCGTACTTCCCGACGGCGGCCAGCTTCGCCCAGGACGTGCCGGGCGTGGCCTACTCGGCGATCGGCCAGCAGGATGTCCAGGCCACCCCGCTGGAGATGGCGATGGTGGCGGGCGCCATCGCAAACGGTGGGACCATGATGACGCCCCACGTGCTCGGGCACGTGACCAACGCCCAGAGCCAGGTGGTGAGCACCTATCAACCCAAGCCGTGGTTGCAGGCCACCTCCGCCGCCACCGCCGCCCAGCTCACCCAGCTGATGGTCTCCGTGGTCGACCGCGGCACCGGGGTGGCCGCTCGGATCCCCGGCGTGGCGGTGGCCGGCAAGACTGGCACCGCCCAGACCGGGACCGGGGAGACCGACGACTGGTTCGCGGCGTTCGCCCCCGCTGCGGCGCCGACGATCGCGGTGGCGGTCGTGCTCCCCAACCAGCCGTCCGCCGACGAGTACCAGGGTGGCACCCTGGCGGCTCCCATAGTCAAAGCCATGATCGAGGCCTATCTGGGGGGAGGGACTGCACCGGTGCCGCCCTCCACAGCCCCCTAGGCTCTACTCCGAAATGTCCTCCCAGCAGGTCTTCAGCGACCGCTACGAGATGGTCGACCACATCGCTCGGGGCGGAATGGCTCAGGTGTACCTGGCCCGGGACCTGCTGCTCGATCGCGCCGTCGCCCTCAAGGTGCTGTTCCCCGAGCTATCTGTCGACCGGGCCTTCGTGGAGCGGTTCCGCCGCGAAGCCAAGGCCGCCGCCAATCTGAGCCACCCCAACATCGTGTCGATCTACGACTGGGGGCAGGGGGAGCGGACCTATTACATCGTCATGGAGTACGTCGACGGCCGCACCCTGTCATCGATGCTCAAGGACGGGCCGCTCGAAGCCTCGCAGGCGGCCGCCATCGGGGCCGATGTGGCTGCCGCCCTGGAGTTCGCCCATCGACACGGGGTTATCCACCGCGACGTCAAGCCGGGCAACGTGCTGATCAACTCGTCGGGACAGGTCAAGGTGGCCGACTTCGGCATCGCCCGGGCCATCGGCGCCGGCGCCGCGGAGGACCTCACCCAGACCGGCTCGGTGATGGGGACGGCCACCTACTTCTCCCCCGAACAGGCCCAGGGTTACGCCGTCGACGCCCGCAGCGACGTGTACTCCCTCGGGGTCGTGCTCTACGAGATGGTGACCGGCCGGGTGCCGTTCACGGGTGACAGCCCGGTGTCCATCGCCTACAAGCACGTCAAGGAGGAGCCGACTCCCCCTAGTGCCATAAACCCGACTGTTCCCGCCGGCTTCGAGGCCATCGTCTTGAAGGCCCTGGCCAAGGAACCCGGCGCCCGCTACCAGAGCGCCGAGGAGCTGCGCGCCGACCTGGTGCGCTTCGGCCAGGGCCAGCCGGTCGCGGCAGCCATGGAACCAACCCGGATGGTGGGGGCGGTGGGTGCGACGGCAGCCATGGCCGGGGTGGGAGGTGCCACCACCCGGGTGCAGGACGCGGCCCGCACCACCGCCATACCCACCGGCTACGGCGGCGGGCCCGGCGGCGGGAGCCCGGCCGAGCGATCGACGAGAAGGGGACTGCTGGCGGTCCTGGTGATCGGCCTGCTCGTGGTGCTGGCCGTATTGGGTTTCTTCGTGGGCCGGTCGCTCGGCTGGTGGGACTCGGCCAAGACCCTGACTGTGCCGAACAACGTGGTGGGCGAGCCGGTGGCGACCGCCACCGCCCAGCTGCGCCAGCTCGGGTTTACCGACATCAAGACCTCCTCGCAAGCGAGCACGCAGTACGGCGCGGGCGACGTGATCACCACTAACCCCTCGCCCGGCTCCGCCCAGAGCAGCAGCAAGCCGGTGGCACTGGTGGTCAGCAGCGGTCCCACGCCGGTCAAGGTCCCCAACGTGGTCGGCCAGAACTCCGCCGCGGCCACCAACACCCTTTCGACCGATGGGTTCGAGGTCAATGTCACCGACGCCACGTCCAACACGGTGGCGTCGGGGTACGTGATCAGCACCAATCCGTTGGCTGGCACGACCCAAGGCAAGGGATCGTCCGTGCAGCTGGTGGTCTCGACCGGCAAGGCCCAGGTGACCATTCCGTCCCTGGTCAACGAATCCCCCGGGCCCGCCGGCCAGCAGCTCGGCGCCCTCCAGTTGGACGTGACCCAAGCCAACGAACCGTCGTCAACGGTGACGGCCGGACTGGTTACCCGGACCAGCCCGGCGGCCGGCACCATGGTCGCCATCGGTACGTCCGTCACCATGTACGTGTCGACCGGACCCCAGCAGGTCACCGTCCCGAACCTGCAAAATGACACCAAGGCGCAGGCTGCCACCGCCCTCACGGCGGCTGGGGTCGGGCTGGTCCCGAACTTCACCACCCAACCCGTCGACACTCAGAGCCAGAACGGGATCGTCATCAGCCAGACCCCGGCGCCGAACTCGACCGTCAATGAGGGGTCGACGGTCGACGTGGTGATCGGTTCGTTTAGTAGCGGCAGCAGCACGACCTCGCCGTCGTCGTCAACTACAACGACGACGCTGACGACGACGTCGACCACGGCCCCGTCGGGACTGCTGCCCTAGACGTCGCTCGCGGGCCCGGCGTCGTGGCGGCCCGGGTGGGCGGAGGGCGTTCCCCCGTTGCAGGCGGCCCGGGTGGCGGAGGCCCAGCCCGAGCGTGGCGCCGACCGCCCGCCGCCCCGGTCAGGAAGCCGCCGCGGCCATTCTCGTAGGACTTCGTGATTCTCGGCGTCAGATCGTCCACTAATCAACAGTCCACTAATCATCATGATTTGACGCCAAGAATGTCCTATTACTACGAGAAGGCGGCCGGGACGGCGGCCAGCGCCTCGGGTTGCCCGCAGGCGGCCAGCCAGTTGGCCAGCAGCCGGTGGCCGCCCTCGGTCAGGATCGACTCGGGATGGAACTGGACCCCCTCGACCGCCAAGGTGCGGTGGCGCAAACCCATGATCGTGCCATCCTCTGCCCAGGCCGACTCCTCGAGCTCGGCCGGGACGGCCGCGGCGTCCACCACCAGCGAGTGGTACCGGGTCGCCACCAGCGGGTCGGCCAGGCCGGCAAACACGCCCCGACCGTCGTGGGTGATCGACGATGTCTTGCCGTGCATCACCTCGGTTCGCACGATCCGCCCGCCGAACACCTCACCGATGCACTGATGACCCAGGCAGACCCCCAGGACCGGCACGGAGCCGGTCAGCTCGACGATCAGCGCGTTGCTGACTCCCGCCCCTTCGGGGCGGCCTGGCCCGGGCGAGATGAGCAGCCCGTCCGGCCGTAACGACCGAGCGGTGGCGACGTCGATAGCGTCGTTGCGGTACACCAGGGGCTCGGCGCCCAGCTGACCGAGATACTGGACGAGGTTGTAGACGAACGAGTCGTAGTTGTCCACGACCAGGATCCGAGCCACGGACGCCACGGTAGCTGCCCTAACATCACATGCATGCCGAGGAAGACCAAAGATGCGCCCGGGCGGGTCACGCCCAAGGGGGGGCCGGCCAAGCGGGGCGGGGCCACCGCGAGGGGTGGCGCTACGACCAGCGGGCGATACACCCCCCCTATCCCCGCCGAGTACCGCAGCAGCCCCCGGTGGGTCCCGGTCCTGATCCTGACCTTCTTCGGGCTAGGAATCCTCTGCATCCTCATCAACTACCTGCCATTGCATGTGCTGCCGGGGGAGCCTTCCAACTGGTACCTCTTCGTCGGTCTCGGCTGCATCGTCGCGGGCTTCATCTCGGCCACCCGCTACCACTGAGCCCCCCCACCGGGTGCCGCTAGCCGGCAACCAGAAGGCGGCATTCAGGTAAACAGACGAGAACCTCAAGTTACAGGCGTGTGACACTCCCCAGAGTTGTCCCCAAGCTGGGGATATGTGGGGATGAAGCCACCGGGGGCTCAGAGGACCCGCGTCCGGCCGTGACGGCCATGGCTTGGTCACCCCTCACAGCCGACTGCGAGTACCGCACCCAGTCAGTGAAGGCCCTGGGTTCTCCCAGGGCCTTCACTGATCCGGCTTCCCCCACCCCACATCTTCCGCCACATCGCCGCCATCAGCGAGCGAGCATTGGGCTGTGTCGACGACGGCGCCGTCAACTCCGGTTAGATCCGCCGGCGACGGTAACCCCGCTCGATGCTCAGAAGGCCGAAGCCCAGCAGCATCAGGAGCATCGCCGCTTCGACCAGTCGGGTCAATGGGGCCCCGGTAAAGGCCAGGTGCCCGCTCGGAGTGGTCGCAGTGGGCGACACCGCCGGCCCGGTCGCCAGATACGGGATGGTCAGCGACGACGTGGCCGTCACCGCCGGCCCGGTGGGCGGCAGCCCAGTGGCGGTGCCGGTGTTCTTGATGCTCCCGGCAGTCACGGCCGCGCTGGTGGTGGTGTACGTAGCCGTACAGGTCTCCACCTCACCGGGTGTGAGCGACGTGTCCGGGCAGGAGATGGCCGACAGACCGGGCATCGGATCGCTCACCGCCACCGGGTCCAGGAGGACGTTACCGGTGTTGGTCACCTTGTAGTAGTAGGTGACCACGGTCCCGGCCGCCGAGTAGGTGGTGACGCTGGCCGACTTGGTCAGAGAAATGCCCGGGCTTGCCCCCGCCTTGGTCTGCGTCACCGGGATGGTGACGGTGGAAGGCGGCGAGTTGACGGGCGGACCCACCGGGGGTGTCCCGGTGGCGATGGCCGTGTCGGTCACGTGGCCGGCGGTCAGATTGGCTTGGGTGACTGTCCAGGTGCCGGTGCAGGTCTCCGACGCTCCGGGCGCCAGAGTGGACTCCGGGCAGGTCGGGCCGGTGGTCAACACGGGCGTGTCGGTGACGGTCACGTCGGTCAAGGTCACGTTGCCGATGTTGGTCACCAGGAAGTCGTAGGGGACGACCTGGCCGACCACGTCCACCGAGGTGGTGGTCGACGACTTGAGCACCGTGATGGCCGGGGCGTCGGTGACGACGTAGAAGTTGCCGACACCGGCTCCGCCCGAAGGCACGATCACCGGCTGCGTCGCCGACAGGCCGCCACCGGCGATAGTCGGCGGGGTCGCTACCCCGCACGCCACGAACACGTCGCCGGTCGGCGCGGTGGCCGACATGGTGAACGTTCCCGCCGCCACGTCGGTAGCGGGGATGGTGTTGGTTCCCGTCACCGGTGGGGTGGTCGGAGCCGACAGGGCCGCCCCCGTCGCCGAAGCCAGCGTCGTCGACACCGCCCCGTTCACGCACTCGTAAATGTTGCCGGCGATGGTCTGCACCACCGGCGGGACGTAAGGGATAGACACCGACGAGGTGGCCTTCACCGGCGGTCCCACGGGCGGGTAGCCGGTGGCAGTGCCGGTGTTCTTGATGCTGCCGGCGCTCACATCCGCCTGGGTGGTGGTGTACGTAGCTGTGCAGGTCTCGACCTCACCGACCGTCAGTGACGTGTGCGGGCAGGAGATAGCGGATAGACCCATCATCGGGTCGGTCACGTTTACTGGATCCAGAGTCACATCGCCGGTGTTCTTCACCTTGTAGAAATAGGTGACCGGAGTGCCCACAGCCGAGAAGGACGTGATGCTCGCCGTCTTCGTGAGGGTGATCGCCGGCGACTCCGCACATGTAAGAGTAAAGATGCTCGAGGTAGCCGTGTAGTCGTAGGTCTTCGGGTCGGCGGTACCCCAGTTAGCAGCGATGTCCACGCTGACCGAGGCCGATGTCGTATTGCTCGGCAGGGTTATGTCGAGCACCGGGTGGTAGGTCGTGGTGGACTTTCCAGCAGGCACAACGGTGCCACTGGCCAGCCCGCCCGAATCGACGACGGTCACCGGTCCCGAAGGGCTGGAGGTGTAGGTGACAGCGGTGACATACGCCGGGTCTCCGGTTTCGATGTTCTGGACGGTCACTGTCAAGTCGACTGTCCAGACCGCGCTACCCGTAGTGCATACCGGCGAGGTGACGGCACCGACGGAGATCGACGGCTGGAGCCCAGTCCCCCACGCCCACGCCGTGCCAGTGCCAAGCCAGGAGATGCCGCCTATGAGCAGACTCGCGACTACTGAACCGCGAATAACGTTCCGCCCTACGTTTTTGAAGATTGCCTGTCGGCCCATTTGTTACCTCTCGCTGGGCGGCATTAGCGTAGCCGCTCTGGAACATCGTGGCATTGTCTCTCTGGCCAGCCACACGCTTCACACCGTCCCGCGCTTGTGGCCCTTGATACACGCTGCGGCGGCACGCTAACAAACACGCTTGGTGGTTGTCTAGAGCGCCCTTCCGTCATTTCTATGTCTGCGGTGCTTACTGAGCCCGGATAGTGAACGCTCATAGTGATGGTAACGCCACTTCTCGTCCCATAAGCAGTGGCCCGGCGTCACGAAACTGGGTCCGGGCCGTCTTGTGCTCCCCCGACATAATGACCGGCGGACACCGCGGACACAATTACGGCTGTCCATCGTTTCGGGCCTCCCTCACTCATCGCCGTAGTCGGCCGCGATGATGCCGCGGTCTCCGGCCCTGTTGGTGGATCCCCTCTACCCTCACGTCAAGGCGTGGAGCCGAACCCAGATGGGGATCCCGGACCGCGACAGTGGACGGATTGGCCCTATGAGGGTTCTGACCCTGGTCGCATCCGCCGACGCAGTCGGAAGCCTCTCTCGAGGCCCAGGAGACCCAAGCCCAACAGCATCAGGAGCGTCGCCGCTTCAAGCGATCGCGTCACTGCTGCGCCAGTGAAGGGCAGCGATCCGCTCGATGTCGGCACCACCTGGGCAGCGGGCGGCGGCGCAGCGGTCCCAATCGGACTATCGCCGCTGCCCGAGGAGATGGTGTTCTTGAAGGGGACGGTCAGCGACGAAGTGCTGCTCACCGGCGATCCCTCAGGCGGTGTCCCGCTGGCGGTCCCGGTGTTCTTGATGCTGCCGGCGTTCACGTCGGCCTGGGTGGTGGTGTAGGTGGCCGCGCAGGTCTCCTCCTCATTGGGCGTCAGGGCCGGGTCCGGGCAGGAGATAGCAGACAGACCGGTCATCGGATCGGTGACCGTCACCGGGTTCAGGGTCACGTTGCCGGTGTTGGTCACCAGGTACGAGTACGTGACCCGAGCGCCTGGCGCCGAGTAGGAGCTGACGCTGGCCGACTTGAGCAGGCTCAGTGACGGCGTCTGCACCGCCGGCACGCTCACCGCCGACGTGTCGGTCACCGCCGACCCCTTGGGCGGAGTCCCGCTGGCGGTCCCGGTGTTCTTGATGCTGGCGGCGTTCACGTCCGCCTGGGTCGTGGTGTAGGTGGCCGCGCACGTCTCCGCCTGATTGGGCGTCAGGGCCGGGTCCGGACAGGAGACAGCCGACAGACCGGTCATCGGATCCGTCACCGTCACCGGGTTCAGGGTCACGTTGCCGGTGTTGGTCACCAGGTACGAGTAGGTGACGGGAGCGCCCGGCGCCGAGAAGGAGCTGACGCTGGCCGACTTGAGCAGGCTCAGCGACGGCGTCTGCACCGCCGGCACGCTCACCGACGACGTGTCGGTCACCGCCAACCCCTTGGGCGGAGTCCCGCTCACAGTCCCGGTGTTGTTGATCGACCCCGTGTTCACATCCGCCTGGGTCGTGGTGTAGCTGGCTGTGCAGGTCTCAGAGACCGCGGGGGCCAGCAGCGCGACCGGGCAAGAGACAGCCGACAGACCGGTCATCGGATCGGTGACTGTCACCGGGTTCAGGAGCACATTGCCGGTGTTGGTCACCAGGTACGAGTAGGTGACCAGAGTGCCCGGCGCCGAGTAGGAGCTGACGCTGGCCGACTTGAGCAGGCTCAGCGACGGCGTCTGCACCGCCAGCACGCTCACCGCCGACGTGTCGGTCACCGCCGACCCCTTGGGCGGAGTCCCGCTGGCGGTCCCGGTGTTCTTGAGGCTCCCGGCGTTCACATCCGCCTGGGTCGTCGTGTAAGTAGCCGAACAGGTCTCCACCTCATTGGGCGTCAGGGCCGTGTCAGGGCAGGAGACAGCCGACAGACGGGCCATCGGATCCGTCACCGTCACCGGGTTCAGGATCACATTGCCCGTGTTGGTCACCAGGTACGAGTAGGTGACGGGAGTGCCCGGCGCCGAGTAGGAGCTGACGTTGGCCGACTTGACCAGGCTCACCGCAGGCGACTGCACCGCCGGCACGCTCACCGACGACGTGTCGGTCACCGCCGACCCGGTGGGTGGCGTCCCGCTGGCAATCCCGGTGTTGTTGATCTTGCCGGCGTCCACATCCGCCTGCGTCGTGGTGTAGGCGGCCGTGCACGTCTCAGAGCCCGTGGGGGCTAGGGACGTGACGGGGCAGGTGATGGCCGACAGACCGCTCATCGGATCGGTGACCGTCACCGGGTTCAGGGTCACGTTGCCGGTGTTTGTCACCACATACGAGTACGTGACCGGAACACCCGGCGCCGAGAAGGAGCTGACGCTGGCCGACTTCACCAGGCGCAGCGAAGGCGACTGCCCGACCGTGAGAGTCACCGATGAGGAGGCTGTCACCGCCGACCCCTTGGGCGGAGTGCCGCTGACAGTCCCGGTGTTCTTGAGGCTCCCGGCGTCCACGTCCGCTTGGGTCGTGGTGTAGGTCGCCGTGCAAGTCTCAGAGCCCGCGGGGACCAGGGACGTGTCCGGGCAGGACATAGCAGACAGACCGGTCATCGGATCCGTGACCGTCACCGGGTTCAGCGTCACATTGCCGGTGTTTGTCACCAGGTATGAGTACGTGATCGGCGTGCCAGCCGCCGAATAGGACGACACGCTGGCCGACTTGACCAGACTCACCCCCGGAGACTGCACCGCCGGCACGCTCACCGATGACGTGTCGGTCACCGCCGCCCCGGTGGGCGGGGTGGCGGTAACGGTGCCCGTGTTCTTGAGGCTCCCGGCGTTCACATCCGCTTGGGTCGTGGTGTAGGTAGCTGTGCAGGTCTCAGCGACCGTGGGGGCCAGCGACGCGACCGGGCAGGCGATGGCAGACAAACCGGCCATCGGATCCGTCACCGTCACCGGGGTCAGGGTCACGTCGCCGGTGTTGGTCACCAGGTATGAGTACGTGACCAGAGTGCCGGGCGCCGAGTAGGAGCTGACGCTGGCCGACTTCGCCAACGAGATGCCTGCCTTGGGCGTGTTGGTGAATGTACAGATGATGATCTCGCCCGCTTCGCCCGTCGCCGGCTGCGGGTCTGTCAGCGTGAAGTTCGATCCGGTCCCCGACGCGACCACCGTGTTGGCGTCGCCTTGATCGACGCAGCTGTAAGTACTGGTGTAGTCGGCCAGAGTGCCGCTGGCCGCGGTTTCAGCAATGGTGTAGCCCGTACCCGATTCCGCGATGACTGGTCCGGCGACCGCCGATTGGAGTCCGGTCGTGGTCCCGGTGGTGGTGGCGGTATTGCCTTTCGCGACTCCGCCCCCGGTGATCGACAGTCCGAACTGGTCGGTTGAGACGGCTCGGCTCACGATGTCCTTCTGCACCTCGAGTGTGGGGTTACGAGTGCAGGCGCCGAGATCGGCGTCCAGATAGGTCGTCGTGCTCTGTTGAGTCGGGCCGGCGATGATGGCTCCGGTGTCGGGGTTGATCTCCAGCAGGTAGCTGTTGGCACCCGAGGCGTACTGGATAAAAAGGTTGCCGGTGTTGTCAAAAGCGATCCCATTCCACCCCGCACTAATCGAGCTGGAAAAGGTCTGGAGGGTCGTGCTGATCAGGGCCGTACCCGTCGTGGAGCCGGTTGTCGGGAGCGGACCGGGGACAACGGCCACCCCGGCGGATGTACCCAAGGAAGTGACGAGGTAGAGGTTGCCGGCCGCGTCGAACGACATGTCGCCGTCAAAACCACCCGTACCGCTGACAGGCAGAGCGGCCGTGGCGATGATGCCGGGGATCGCAGTGTTCGTGTTGGTGTTGAATCCGTAGATGGTGGCAGTGCCGTCTGCGTAGTAGGCGTAGTAGTAGACGTTGGTGGCTGGATTGACGTCACCTGCGATGAAGTAAACGCCCGCTGCCCCGGTTCCGGTGTAGTCCGTCCATGCCTGCGTTGCCGCGTCGTACCCATACACAGTGGTCGAGGTGCCGGCGCCGTTCGACTCCTTGACCGCGTAGGCGCCCGCCCCACCTGCGGTGATGCCGAGCGCATTGGCGTCGGCCCCACCTGGGATCGAGGTGATGGGACTGTCCGTGACCGAGCTTCCGGTGATGGTGGACGTGTCGACGGCATTGAGGGTGCCGTTGCCGCCGCTCGGGCCGAACTGGACGTTGTAGATCGTCCCGGCCGTGCAAGAGAAGGGGATTCCCTGACCGGGTAGCGAGCCGGCTGCAGACGACGGCGTAGCCGCTTCGATGAGGCTGAGGCTGGCTCCCACGAGAGTGAGCGTCGCGACAAAACCGAGAACCCACCGCCGTGACCGATTGCGGATCTGGGTTCGGCTCATCTATCGCCTTTCACGGGGCGCACTGAGCAACCCCCGCCTGTCGGACCCGTCGGGGTGCCTCCGCACTTTGTATCGTCGGGTTGACGTAACCGCTGAAGTACGAACGCGGCGAACTGGCGGCAAACTGGTTGCCGATGCGCGACCGTGGACTGGGCTACCTATCGACCTATCCGACCCGCCCGACCGGCCGCCTCGCCTAGCTCGTCAACCAGGTCAAAACGTCCGGCTGTCCACACCTTTAGCCACAGTCTGTGGATGAGGTACAGCAGGCGATCTCAAGTCATACTTGAGGGTTTTGGCGGGGATCGCCGGCGCTACTCGGGGTGTGCGGATCCGTCATCGCCCGGTAGATGCGCTCCAGGTCCTCCAGGGTGGCGAAGTCGATGACCACCCGCCCCCGTCGGGCGCCCAGATTGACCTTCACCCGAGTGTCGAGGTGGGTCGATAGTAGCTCCTCGAGCTCTAGTACCCCCGGTGGACGGAGCTTGCTTGGGCCCACCTTGGGCTCGCTCTCGGGGGCGCTTCCGAGCTCGTTCCGCTCCCGGACCGCGTCCTCCACCGCCCGGACGGACAGTTGATCTGCGACCGTCCGGCGGGCCAGGACTTCCTGGAAGACCCGGTCAGGCGTACCGAGCAGGGCGCGGGCATGGCCCGCCGTCAGCTGTCCCTCCCCTACCATCTTCTGCACCGCAGGGGGCAGCTGGAACAACCGCAGAGTGTTCGTGATAGCCGCCCTGCTCTTCCCAACTCGGGTCGAGAGTTGCTCATGGGTCAGCCCGAAATCCTCGATGAGCTGCTGGTAGGCACCGGCTTCTTCCAAGGGGTTGAGATCTTGTCGGTGGAGGTTCTCAATGAGGGCCTGCTCGATACTCGGCAGGTCGGCCACATCACGAACGATGGCCGGAATGGTCGGAAGCCCGGCCCGTTTGGCAGCCCGCCAACGCCGTTCACCCGCGATCAGTTGATAACCACCGTCGGGAGTAGGCCGGACCAACACCGGTTGCAGGACCCCCACCGCCCGGATGGACGACGTCAGCGAAGCCAATGCTTCCTCGTCGAAGGCCGTGCGAGGTTGGAAGGGATTCGCCTGGATATCGACGACCGGTAGATCCATCAGGGCTGAGGTTTTGTCGCCAACCACCTCGCTTGGGATCAGGGCCCCAAGACCTTTACCTAATCCGCTGCGGCGCGCCACCACTCACCTCCTTGGCCAGTTCTCGATAGGCGATCGCCCCTCTCGATGAAGGGTCGAAGACGGTGATCGGCTGCCCGAAGGATGGTGCTTCCGACAGCCGCACGGTGCGAGGCACCACATTGCTGCACACCTTGTCGCCAAAGTGCTGGCGTACTTCCTCCACCACTTGCGACGCCAGGCGGGTCCTGGCGTCGTACATCGTCAGAATGATGGTGCTGACTTCCAGTTCGTGGTTGAGGTTCGCTTGTACCAGCCCGACGTTTCGCAGCAATTGCCCGAGCCCCTCCAGCGCGTAGTACTCGCACTGTATGGGCACGACGACCTCGCTGGCGGCCGCCAGCCCGTTGACCGTGATCAGGCCCAGCGAAGGTGGGCAATCGATGAAGATGAAGTCGAAGTCGGCTCCGACGGGCTCGAGAGCACGGCGGAGACGAAGCTCTCGGCTGAAGGCGGGGACCAGTTCGATCTCGGCTCCGGCTAGGTCGATCGTGGCCGGTACCCCGAAAAGGTTTCGGATGGTGGTCGGTTCGATGACATCTTCGATCGGTACGTCATGAAGGATCACGTCGTAAATCGACGCATCCAGATTGCGTCCATTGATCCCGAGACCGGTAGTGGCGTTTCCCTGAGGATCGAGATCCACCACCAAGACCCGATAGTCCATTTCTGCCAGCGCAGCCCCCAGGTTCACCGCCGTCGTGGTCTTGCCAACACCGCCCTTCTGGTTGGCAACGGCAAGGCGCCTCGGGAGGGCATGGCGGACCGACCCGGGGTGAGGTTGCCGTACGGACAGATCGCGATTCCCCAGCCCCGGACCGGCACTGGACCACTCCGAGGTGGGGGCTGAAGGTGAGATGGTGTCGGCGGCCAGAGGAGGCTTCTCCGGCGGCTTCGCCCAACGCTCCATCTCGTGAGCATTCTGGCTCAACGATCCCGGGCCGCGGTGACCAACGGCGAGATCGCCGGTGAGAAGGCCAGGACCACCTTCCGTCGCGACCGGCGGACCACCTTCCGTCGCGACCGGCAGCTCAGGATCCTCAGCCGGCGGGACAGTAGGCGCGGTCGGCGACTCCGGCAGTGCAGCCATCTGGGCCTGCCCTAACGCGTCAGCCACCGAAGGGTGAGGGTCCAGTGCCGCGCCAGCTGGACGGTCATCCTCCCCAGCCGCCGGTTGGTCAACAGTCCCAGCCGGCGGTTGCGGGACCTCGCCGGCCGGCGGGCCGGGCGTTGCAACCGGCGGGTCGGGCGTTGCAACCGGCGGGTCGGGCGTTGCAGCCGGCGGGTCGGGCGTTGCAGCCGGCGGGTCGGGCGTTGCAGCCGGCGGGCCGGGCGTTGCAACCGGCAGGTCGGGCGTTGCAAGCGGCGGGTCGGGAACCCCAAATGAAGGGTCGACAGCCGCAGCGGCGGGGTTCGGCACTGCAGCGTGCAGGTCGGGCTCCTCGCCCGGGTCGTCAGGTGACTCCGATTCGAAACCGTCTCCTGAACGAAGCCGCTCGAAAATCGAGGCGGCTCGATCGTGACGGTGGTTAGGCTCACTCACTCGCCCCTCATCATTGGCGACGCGGCTTGACAATGCAAGGATCGTCCGCCTCGTTTCACGTGAAACCATGAGGCGCCCTGGGTTCTGTTCCACGTGGAACCATGGATCAATCAAAACAACGGCCGTTTGCTGGGTACACCTACCCGCCTGGGGAACCGTTCCGGACAAGGCGTGACCTGGACGATCAGCTGAACCGCGGTCGGCTCCACCAGTCTGGACCCGAGCCGCATCCCGAGGTGGGCCAGACCACGGTCATCCCACCGGTCGGGTTGCCCACCCGGTGGCTCCGCCACCACCAGCAGCCCTTGCTGGCGCAAGAAAGGCGAAGCACACTCGGCGGTGACGGCCGGCCTGGCGAAGCTCCTGGCGAATACCGCATCCACTGTGGAGCGAAGTTCGCCCCGACCGGCCAATTCGGCCCGTTCGGCCACAACCGTGACGCGCCCATCGAGTCCGAGCGCGGTGACGGACTGGCTCAGGAACTCCGCCCTTCTGATGCTGCCGTCCAGCAGGAACCACCGGGTGCCCGGCCAGGCTAGAGCAAGAGGGAGACCGGGCAGGCCGCCTCCGCTCCCCAGGTCGAGGGCGACGGGTCCGACCGCATCGAGAGCCGCCCCCATGTCCAGGGCCCGATCGATGTGTGCGCTGATGGAGCCAGGCCCCAGGAACCCTCGACGCTGACCCTCCGCTAGGAGGGCGTCGAGGGCTTGGCGACGTGAAGGATCGAGACTGATCAGGATCCAGCAGGTAGGACGACCACCCGACGATGGGGATCCTCCCCCTCAGACACCGTCGATACCCCGTCGATATCCGTGATGGCGTCGTGCACCACCTTACGGTCCGCGGCGCTCATCGGCTCGAGGGCCGTGCGCGCCCCGCTCTGCTGGACCGCCGTCGCCACCTGAACCGCGAAGCGGGCCAATGCCTCCGCCCGCCGTTGCCGGTATCCGCCGATATCGACGTGGATGCGGCCGTTGTTGGCCCCAGTGCGGTTGTGCACGACAGTGCGGGTCAGGTCCTGGATGGCCAGCAGCGTCGCCCCCTTGGGTCCGATGAGCAGGCCGAGATCGGCGCCCTCCATTTGCAGGTCGACCGTGTCTTCACTCGGTTGGGTCAGGCTGATGGAGGCGGCCACCCCGAACTCCGTTGCCAGTTGGCGAAGGAACTCCTCGGCGATGCGCCCCTGCTCCTCCAGTGCTACCTCCACTTGGGTTCCTTCCCGTCGGCCGTTGTTGCGTGATTCTGCGGTTCGTTGCCGTCCGGCCGGCGGCCGGCGGTCGTCGCGGCGGGAGCTCGCTGGAGCCGCCATCTCTGGGACCCGCTCTGGCTTCATGCCCGCGGCTGACCCGGCTGCCGGGTCAGATTCACCGGCCGTCTCGGTGCTCGACGGAGATTCGGCCGACGTACCGCTCTTGCTGCCGCGCTCACGACGGCGCCGATCTCGGCGGTCCTCCTTCGCCCTCGGCGCCGTGGGCCTGACTCGGGCCCGCACCCGGGCTTCACTGCGCAGGCGACCGAACAGACCTATACCCGGTTCGGCGACCACGTCGAACTCGGCGTCGGTCTCATCGACTCCCAGCTCGTCGAGAGCGGCCTCCTTGGCCTCATCGACCGTACGACCAGTTGTTTCAACCCATTCCATGATATCTCCTCTACTTCCCCCGCCGCTTTCGATTGGTCCGGTGCCCTCCTGGGCTGGACTTTCGGGTCCGGCGTTGGCCGTTCGACGACGCCCCGGTGCGCCCCGCCGACCCCTGCTTGCCGTTGGCGGGCTGTCCCTTAGCCGTGGCCCCGTTGGACCCGGCTCCAGCCGGGCCCGACCCCGTCGCAGCTGGCCCGGACCCGTTAGAAGGAGGCTTGTCCCGGCTGGCCTGTCCGGTATCAGCGCCCGATTCGATGGATTTTTTCGGCTGACCCTGGCCTTTCTGCTGTTCGGCTGCGGCTGCCAGCATGTCCCGGAAGCGGCTGCGGCCGCCCGAGGGCGTCTGGACGCCGGCTCCGCCGCCGCCCTTCCCACCGCTCCCGTTTCCACCGCCTTTTGGACCCGACGGACCCCGCACGGGCGGCGGCGCCGAAGGCCCGCGAGACGAAGGGCCGCTGGTGCCTCCTCGCTCGTCGATCTCGTGAGTGTGCTCCTCCACCTCAAGAATGTCCTTGACGACCAGGGCCTTGACCTTGGGATCGAAGCGGTACATGAAATCCTGCTGGACGATCCGGCACACGTTCGACATGGCGTAGTACAACAGAACGCCGGCGGGGAACCTGATGAAGAAGATGGTGAACACCAGCGGCAGGTACTTCATCATCCGCATCTGCGGGTTCTGCGCCGCGTTCGGGTTGCGCGACATCATCTGCGACGACTGCAGGTAGCCGGTGCCGGCCATGACCAGCACCAGGATCCAGAACGGCAACGCCGCCAGCACGCTCGAGTGGTGGCTGAAGGCGTTCTGGGAGAGGTTCATCCCGAAGGCGTCGAGCTTGCCGCCCGCATTGTGGATGTTGTGGTACATCTTGCTGGAGGGCGACAGGTACTTGGGGTAGAGGCGACCCAGCCCCTGGATCACCCGGAACAGGGCGAAGAAGACTGGCATCGGCAGCAGCATCGGGAGGCACGACCCGAACGGGCTGACTTGGTTCTCCCGGAACAGGTCCATCTGGGCTTGCGCGAACGCCGCCTTGTCATTTTTGTGCTGCTCCTGCAGCTTCTTGAGCTGTGGCTGCAGCTGCTGCATAGCCAGCATCGACCGGGTGCTCTTGAGCGTCAGCGGCGAGATGATCACCATCCAGAGCACGCTCAGCACCATGATCGCCACGCCGTAGTTCGGGATCACCGAGTAGATCTCGGCGAGCACCCAGGCGATGGGCTTGGCGATGGGCTCGAGGATGCTCGTGCCCGCCTTGTGAGCGGTGGCGGCGACAGTCGTGACGGTGGTAGGCCCGGTGGAGAGCAGGGCGGCCAGGTGGATCGTCACAGGTCTCTCATTCGGGTCTGGGGTGTGGTGGGGACGGCGGGGACGGGATCGAATCCGTTGGGACCGCCCGGTCGGCACCGACCCAACCGGCGGACGGCCATCCATGTGCCGCGACGGGCGCCATGGCGGCTCACGGCTTCGACCGCGAACTGACTGCAGGTAGGAGTGAAGCGGCACGGCGAGACCCGCCCCACTCGGGCCATCTGGTACCCCCGGACGAGGGTGACGACCAGGCGGGCCGACCAGCCGACTGGCGCCGTCACCGTGCTGCTCATTGGCCCTCGATGTAGCTGAGCGCGATCACAAGGGCACGACGCAGGTCATCGTAGGACAATGGTACGGCGGCGGGACCCGCTCCGATCAGATAGGCCCCCGGCCGCAGCATGGGGGCCGACTCGCGGATCAACATTCGGAGTCGCCGGCGCAAGCGGTTGCGTACCACCGCGGAGCCGACCCGGCGGCCGACGGTGTACGCGACGCGTGGCGGCGCCCCCGGGTCTCCCGGCACCCAGGACAGCGTGAGCGGTCCTTGGCGGCGGCGGCGGGCATCTCGCAGGGCCTCAAAGGTGTCGCGACGATCGACCCGCCAAATCAGGCCGACAGGCGCTGGCGGCCCTTCAGTCGCCGAGCCTTGATGATGGCCTGTCCAGCCCGGGTCGACATCCGATGACGGAACCCGTGCCGTTTGGCCCGCTTGCGGTTGTTTGGTTGATACGTTCGTTTCACTCATCGCCTCCTCGGTCCCGGCAGGGCTGACCAGTCGCCGGTACTCCCGGGCGAAGGGGAGGCCGCGTCAGCCCACGCGGCCCGCTGGCACGGGAGGTAATGCTACCGCGCCCCGGAGGACGCCGCCAAGCGCGCCCGTCGCGCCCGTCGGGCCGTACTTGCCCTCAAACTCGGTGAACTTCCCCCTCAAAGCCGATCGACTCGGTCGACTTTTGATGGGAGGGCGGGTATCCTGGAGGTCAAACATCAATCGCGACACTCATCGAGGAGGAAAGACATGGCGCTGCAACTCGGCGACGAGGCCCCGGATTTTACGGCCGACACCACAGAAGGCACTATCGGCTTATACGAATACCTGGGTGACGGCTGGGGTGTCTTGTTCTCCCATCCCAAGGATTTCACCCCGGTGTGCACCACCGAGTTGGGGGCAGTGGCGAAGCTCAAGGGGGAGTTCGACAAGCGCAACGCCAAAGTGATCGCCATCAGCGTGGACCCGATCGAGTCCCATCAGGGCTGGGTACCCGACATCAACGAGACTCAGGGGACCACGGTCAACTTCCCGATCATCGCGGATCCTGATCGCAAGGTGGCCGACCTGTACGGGATGATCCACCCCAACGCCGCCGACACGGTCACGGTCCGTTCGGTTTTTATCATCGGCCCGGACAAGAAGGTCAAGCTGATGATCACCTATCCCCAGAGCACCGGCCGCAACTTCCAGGAGATCCTGCGGGTGCTCGATTCCCTGCAGCTGACGGCCAAGTACTCGGTCTCCACCCCCGCGGACTGGAAAGACGGTGATGACGTCATCATCGTTCCCGCCGTGTCTGACGAAGCCGCCAAGGAGAAGTTCCCGAAGGGCTGGAACGCCGTCCGCCCCTACCTGCGCTTGACCCCCCAGCCCAACAAGTAGCCAAACCCACAGGTCGAGCCGGGCCGGGTCACGACCGGGCCCGGCCGGCCGGCCGGCGGTGGCTATCCGAAAAGTGCTGGCCCAAGGGGCGTGGCACCGGGTGGGACCGCAATGGGGTGCCCGGGGGCGATGACGATCTTCATAGGGACCCGGAAGGGAATCTCGTCGCCGAACTGGTTGAGGTTTACGTCCACCTCCTGGGCCCGGCTGTCCTTGACCCAGACAATCGTGGACAGGCGTTGCTGGCGGGGGATCGCCCCCGTGAGTCGACTCTTCAGCGCCGTCAGGAGGCTGGTCCCGCATCCGAACCCTCGAGCGCCAGAGTTGTACGGCGTCACTTCGGAAAGGGCGGTCTTCATAGGCACAGAGACGAGATATTCGGTCCGGCCGCCGTGGTCCCCCGCGTTGGTGAACCTGCTCTGGTGAGAAGCGACGACCTTCAGGCCGGCCACGAGCTGTTGCAGCGTCGAGGCGGCACGGGCGCCCTCATTGGGGGCCAGGAGTTTGGTCGCGCCGAGCAGGGGACCGAGATCCGTGTGCGGCACCGAGATCCATCCACCGTCCGCGAGCGTCGAAAGGCCGGGGACCAACAGGCTGTAGCGCCCGATGTCTCTGTCGAGCGATGACAGCGTGCCCGACCCTAGGCCGACGTCTCCGAGGAGTGGGGGCAGATCAACCCGGGCGTAAACGGTCTGATTCACTTGGCGGACCTCGGCCTCGGTAGTGCCACCGATGTCGAAGGCCACGTCGCACTGGTTGGCCGAGTCGGTCGCGGTCTGCTTGCTGCGGAGCGACTCACCGTGACCCGTAACGAGATCGACGGTGAGGGAAGCAACGGATAGGGCCTGGGCCGCCTGGGGCGGCACGCCGCCCGGATACAGCGGACGCACCAACTGCTGTATCTGCGCCGGCGTCAGAGAGAGGGACAGGGTGACGCTCACCGAAGGATGGTTGAAGTCCGCGGCCAGCGCCTCGCCGACGGCCCGGGCGGTAGTGAACTTGGCGAAGGACGACCGGAGAACCAGAGCGCCAACGAGCGCGACCGCCAAGATGAGGGCAATCGCGGCCGCCGCCCATCCGGCTCGCTTACTCATCGAGTTCTCTGCCGGCGACCTGGCCCAGCGAGCGTTGGGTGTGCATCTGGGTCGTGTGGTCGTCAGGTCGTGGGCCATCGAGGGTCGACACTGACCCTCCCGCCAGTGAGGCTAGCGCCGCATCCTGCGGGCGGCTCCCGAGTGCAGGCGTTATCCTCTGGGCCTACCGCGGTGGCCACGTCTGGTTGCGCCACAGCCAGACCCTTGTCGTGCTCGGAAACTCGACCGAGCCCACCGCGGATCGAACATTAGGACGGACCGAGACCCGAATGTCACCTCTCCTGTACGCGTTGGGCCGGTTCGCATTCCGTCGACGGGGAGTAGTGGTCCTGGCGTGGTTAGCGGTACTGGTCGTGGCCGGGTCGGGGGCGCTGTTGCTGTCGCTGGGGACCTCCAACCAGTTCTCGGTTCCTGGCACCCAGTCACAGGAGGCACTCGACACCCTCAACCAGGTGTTTCCTCAAGTGAGCGGGGCCAGCGGGCAAGTCCTCGCGGTGGCCACCACCGGCCACCGAGTCACCGACCCGGCGGTCAAAAGCCGGATCGAGGCAGTGGCCGAGCAGCTCAGCAGAGACCGGTACGTCGCCAGTGCCCAAACCCCGTGGAACACCTCGATCCCCGTGAAGGGCGGCTACGTCCCCGAGATCACGGCCACTGGTTCCGCGGCCATCATCAATCTACAGATGACCCTGCCGACCGCCCGCATGACCCCGGTCATCACCGGCGCGGTGACCAGGATCGCTACAGCCGGATCGGACGAGGCGGTGACCTTCCACGCGGGTGGGTCCATGTTCCAGCCGGCTACGCCGGGGGTGGAGCCGACTGAGATCATCGGCATATTGGTGGCCGTCGGGGTCATGGCCTTGACCTTCGGGTCGCTTCGATCAGCCGCAATACCCTTGATGGGCGCCCTCTTCGGCGTCGGCGTCTCCATCAGTTTGATCCTTACGGTCACCCGGTGGGTCATCGTCTCGGCCACCGCACCTCTCCTGGCCGTCATGATCGGGCTGGCCGTTGGCATCGACTACTCACTCTTCATCCTGTCCCGGCACCGCCAGCAGTTGGCTGACGGGGTGGTGCCCGAAGAGTCCACGGGTCGGGCCATCGCCACGTCCGGTTCGGCCGTGCTCTTCGCCGGTATGACCGTGATGATCGCTCTGGTCGGCTTGTCGGTGACCGGCATCCCCTTCCTGACTATCATGGGGCTCTGCGCGGCCGCGGCCGTCCTGGTGGCCGTCGTGGTCGCCCTGACCCTGCTGCCCGCGATATTCGGTTTCATGGGTTCCCGGCTCGTTCCCCGGGCGAGAGAGAAGAAGGACGGGGACAGACCGGCCGCCCGCCCGGCCCGCACCAGGCAGTCCGGGCGCCTGGCCGGCGGGTGGGTCGCCACCGTGACGCGGGTTCCCCTCCTCACGGTGGTCGTGGTGGTCGCGGGTCTCGGCGGGCTGTCGACCCTAGCCATCGGCCTCCGCCTGGCGCTGCCCGATAACTCGACGGCGCCGGCGGGCACACCTCCCCGGGTTACCTACGACCTGGTGTCCAAGGAATTCGGCGTCGGGTACAACGTGCCGCTGATCGTCACGGCCAGCATCATCCAGAGCAACAACCCCCTGGCGCTGATCAGCGACGTCGCCGCCGACCTGCGCCGGGTCCCCGGAGTGGCCGGCGTCCCGCTGGCCACGCCCAACCAGGACGCCGACACCATGGTCGTCGAGGTCATCCCCGAAGGTGGGGCCAGCGACCAGTCGACCCTTCATCTGGTGTCGACCCTTCGCAGCATGGAGAAGTACTTTCACGACAGGTACGGCATCGACATCGCAGTCACGGGTCAGACCGCCTTGGAGATCGACGTCTCCAGCCTGCTCGGCAAGGCGCTGGTGCCCTTCGGGGTTCTGGTGATCGGGATGTCCCTGGTCCTGCTGGCCACGGTGTTCCGATCCATCGCGGTGCCGATCAAGGCCACAGCCGGTTACCTCCTCTCGGTCGGCGCCGCGTTCGGTGTCACCACGGAGATCTACCAGCGGGGATTCCTCCGTGGGCCGCTCCATACGGTGGCAGTCGGTCCGATCATCAGCTTCGTTCCCATCATCCTCATGGGGGTGTTGTTCGGCCTGGCCATGGACTACGAGGTCTTCCTGGTGTCCCGGATGCGGGAGGACTACGTGCACGGCCGCGAGGCCAAGCGGGCGGTGCGAACTGGCTTCGTCGGGTCCTCGCGCGTCGTCACCGCCGCGGCGGTGATCATGTGCGTGGTATTCGGCGGTTTCGTTCCTCAGGGCGACTCGAACCTCCAGCCGATAGCCATGTCCCTCGCCGTCGGTGTGTTCATCGACGCTTTCATGGTGCGGATGACTCTCGTACCGGCGGTCATGGCCCTGCTCGGGGAGCGGGCCTGGTGGTTCCCCAAGTGGCTCGATCGGGTGTTGCCGGTGCTCGATGTGGAAGGCGAGGGGGTGCACCGTCAACTCGAACTGGCCGACTGGCCCAGGCCCGACGCACCCGACGGGGTGTACATCGAGGACCTGGCCCTGATAGACCGCGACGAGACCCTCTACGACAGGGTGGACCTGGCCTTGGACCCCGGCGAGATCCTCCTGGTCGAAGGCGGACCTTCCTCCGTTCGCACCGCCCTGCTGCTGACCATCGCGGCCCGGATGCGACCCACCCGCGGCAATCTCAAGGTGGCGGGCTTGGTCCTGCCCGAGCAGGCGGTTGTGGCCCGGTCCCGGATCGCCTTTGTCCGAGTGGCGGAAACACCCGACGTCACCGCCGCCGTCGAGCGGGAGCTCCGACACCGGACCAGGGTTCTCGTGCTCGACGGGTTGGAGCTGGTGCCGTCGGGAGAGACCCGCCAGGACCTGGTCGACTCCATCGAAGGGCTCTGCCACGACCGCGAATTGGCCGCAGTCATCTCGACCTCCAGCGAAGCGGCCGACGTGCTGCACCTCCCCGAGGTGGCCCAGAGCCTCGACCTGACCGTCCCCGGTTTCCCGTCCTATCTGGACCGTGACCCGGGCCCGCAATCCGCCATCTCGAGGGAGAGCATCTAATGGCGTCAGACCGCCTCTCACTTTTTTTACATTCATCCCCTCTCGCCAAGCGGTCACTGGTGATGTCCATGTCCGGACTGGTCCTGCTGCCCGTCCTGTTCGTCGCATCGTTCACCGCCGCGCAGCGACAGGCCACCGAACATCTGGACCGGATCCACGGCGCCATCGTCAACAACGACCAGATCGTCACCGTCGACGGCCAGCAAATCCCTCTCGGCCGGGTGCTGGTGGCCAAGCTGACCGGCAACCACTCGAACCAGAACATCGGCTGGACCCAGACCAACACCCCCACGGCGCAGCGAGGACTCGAGGACGGCCGGTTCGCGACTGTACTGACCATTCCGGCCGACTTCTCGAAGGCGGCCACCTCGATCGGGAACCCGGCGACGGCCAGGCCAGCGACCCTGGAGGTCCAAAGCTCGGCCGCCGCTGGAGTAGCCGACCCCCTGATCGGGGCCGAAGTCACCACCGCTGCCCTGAGCGCATTCAACTCCTATCTGGCCTCGCAATACCTCGACAACCTGTACATCGGCTTCTCCACCCTCCACGACAAGCTCGGGCAGGCCGCCGCCGGGGCGACCAAGTTGAGCAGCGGGGCCGGGCAGCTGGCCGCGGGGATCGGTACCGCCGCGAATGGGGCCACGTCCCTGGCCGCCGGACTGCACCAGCTCTCGAGCGGCGCGACTGCTCTTGACGGAGGGGCCGTCCAGCTGTCGGCGGGCACCGATCAGTTGGCCGCGGGCGCCGGACAGCTCAGCTCCGGCACCGCCCGGTTGGCGTCGGGACTCGACCGGATCGACGCCGGCGCCGCCCAGCTGCCTGCCGACACCCAGAAACTCGCCAGCGGGGCCACGGCCCTGGCGGCCGGCAACAGCAAGCTGGCCAGCGGATTGGGCCAGCTGTCCGGCGGTCTCGACGCCGGCCTGGCCCAACTCCCGAACCTCACCGTGCTGTCGAACGACATCGGGACCGGACAGCAACAGTTCGACCAGACCCTCGCCCAGCTCAAAGCTGGCACCACCACGGTGGACAATCTGGTGTCCAAACTGGCGGCCAGCTGCGGGAGCTCGAAGAGCGCCACCTGTTCGCTCGTGCAACAGCTCGTGGCCAGCACCCCGGCACTCAACACCGCCGCCGCCAACCTGGCCCAGAACCCGCTGCAAGGCGACGTCAGCAAATTTGCCAGCCAGAGCCAGACGATCCTCGGGGACATCGGCGAGTTCCAGTCCGGGCTCAACCAGGCCAGCGCCGGCAGCCAGGCCCTGGCGACCGGGTCCGCGCAGCTGGCCGGCGGGTTGGACCAACTCGCGGCGAACATGCCAGCCCTGGCCGCGGGGATCAATCAGGCGGCCGGAGGCGCCAATCAGCTCGCAGGTGGCGCGGCCCAGCTGGCGTCGGGGGCGCAGCGGCTCGCCGGCGGGGCCGCGGCTCTGGCCAACGGCGCCGGCCAGCTGGCATCCGGAGCCGCGTCCGCGGCGGCTGGCGCGTCCACCCTGGCCGGCGGACTCGGCAAGCTCCACGCCGGCGCCGACCAACTCGCCGGTGGAGTCGCCCAGCTCGCCAGCGGACTCGCCAGCGCGGTGAACCAGATCCCGGACTACACGCCAGCCCAGCGCTCCAAACTGGCAGCGATCGCGACACAGGCGATCGTGACGCCAGTCAACTCGGCCTACGCCCTCATCAAGGGAGCCGGCGCGGCCTACGACATTGCCCTGGCCCTGGCCATTGCCGGCCTGGTGTCGTTCTTGTTGCTGCGGGCCCTACCCGACGAAGTGCTGACATCCACCTCCAACTCTCTGACGCTCGCCCTCCGGGCCTACCGGCCGTGCATCTCCGTAGTGATATTCCAGTCAGCGGTGCTGAGCGCCGTCGTCGGGCTGATCATCGGCCTCGACGCGGGCCGGGCCCTGCGCCTGGTCCTGGTCTCGGTCATCGCCGGGCTGGCGTTCGCGGCGGTCAACCAGGCGATGGTCGCCCTGTGGGGCGGGCGCGGTCGCTTCGCGGCCATGGTCGTATTGGTGTTGACCGCGCCGGCCGCGGTGATATCGACCACGCCTGGGATACTCCAACTGCTGACCGACCTCACCCCGATCGCGCCGGCCCTGAGGGTGCTGCGCGCCATCCTGCTCGGGGGCAGCGGGCTGATACCGGGGCTACTCGAACTGGTGGTCTGGTTCGCCGTCGGGATAGCTGCCACGGTCGTAGCGGTGGCGCGCCGCCGGACGGTCAAACCATCCCGCCTCCGGTTCCTCCCGGGCTTGGCTTCGCCTGTCGGAGTCTGACCCGGTCCGGGTACCGTGGATGGATAACCCCCACGAAGGAGCTGCATAGATGCCCGCTGCTGTGATTGTCGATGCTGTCCGCACCGCTGGTGGCAAGCGGCACGGGAGGTTGTCAGGTTGGCATTCCGTGGACCTGGCCGCCGAGACCCTCAAGGCCCTGGTGGCGCGCAACGACCTCGACCCCGCCCTGGTAGACGACGTGATCATGGGCTGCGTCATGCAAGCCGGGGCCCAAGCCGTCAACGTGGGACGCAATGCCGTGCTGGCGGCCGGATTCCCCGAGTCGGTACCCGCGACTACGATTGACCGTCAGTGCGGCTCGTCGCAGCAAGCCCTGCACTTCGCAGCCCAGGGTGTGATGGCCGGCCAGTACGACGTGGTGATCGCGGCCGGCGTGGAGGTCATGAGCCTAGTCCCGATGGGCGCCAGCATCGGCCAGGGTGTCGGGTTCCCGTTTGGGCCGATGGTCGGGCTGCGCTACGCGCCCGTCGGCGGTCTGGTCCCCCAGGGGGTCTCCGCCGAGCTGATCGCGGACCAATGGGGGCTGTCCCGTGAGGACCTGGACCGCTTCAGTGCCCGCAGCCAGCAGTACGCGGCCCGGGCCACCTCCGAAGGCCGCTTCGAGCGGGAGATCGTGCCGGTCACGGTCAAGCACAAGGACAAGGAGACCGGCAAGGTCACCGAGGCCGACGAACTGGTCACCGCGGATGAAGGGATCCGGCCCGACACGACCGTCGACACCCTGGCCCAGCTCAAGCCGGCGTTCAAGCCCGATGGGAAGGTCACCGCGGGCAACAGTTCGCAGATCACCGACGGCGCCTCCGCGGTCCTGGTCATGAGCGAGGAAAAAGCGTCGGCCTTGGGGCTCACCCCCCGGGCTCGGTTCCATGCCTTCGCGCTGGCCGGCGTGGACCCGGTCACGATGCTCACGGGCCCCATCCCCGCCACCACCAAGGTGCTGGAGCGGGCCAAGCTAACCCTCGACGACATCGACCTGGTGGAGATCAACGAGGCGTTCGCCTCGGTCGTCCTAGCCTGGGAGAAGGAGCACCACCCGGACATGGACAAGGTCAACGTCAACGGCGGGGCCATCGCCCTGGGCCACCCGCTCGGCTGTTCGGGCACCAAGCTGATGGCGACCCTGCTAAACGAACTGGAGCGCACCGGCGGTCGCTACGGCCTGCAAACCATGTGTGAAGGTGGCGGCATGGCGAACGCCACGATCATCGAGCGGCTGGGCTAACACCGCTTCGTCTTCGTCTCGCGGGGGACTCCGGCCCAAGATGAGCTGACCGTCCGGCAAAAACAACGGACGGTTAGCTCATCTTGCCGGACTCCCCTTCTCCACTTCCCCGCCAGGGGTGCAGCCGCTACCCCTCTCGTTCGCGATCGCAGCCTGGTGAGAAGCGGTGCTCCGCTCATGCGCGTCGCGGGCGCGGGTCGGCGGGGCCCGATTTGGGAACATCTCCGCATCTTGGTAGCTACGACGACAGCAGATGGCCGTGCTGGCTACCAAGATGCGTGGATGTTCAAAGAAGCGGAGTTAAATATCATGTAATGGCGCGTAATCGTCTTGAGTTGCGGGGGACTCCGGCGCGACGGCCCAGCCGCCACCCCGCCGTCCCGTCCGCAGCTGGGGCAGGGGTCTGCTGGTGACCGTCGCGGCGCGTGAGAGATGAGAGGGGCGTCGGGAACGAAAGAATCGGGTCCTTTCTACGCGGACCCGATTCTTCGTTGCTGACGCCCCTGCAGACCGCCTGTTACAGGTAGGGGTGGAGCTCCTGCAGGAGCTGACCCTTGCCTTTCGCACCAATAATTCGCAACTGCGGCTCCCCATCCTTGAACAGGATCATCGTCGGGATGCTCATCACGTCAAAGCGACGGGCCAGTTCGAGGTTCTCGTCGATGTTGATCTTGCCGATGCGCAGCTTGCCGACGTGGTCCGCGGCGATCTCGTCGAGCACGGGCGCCACCATCTTGCACGGACCGCACCATTCGGCCCAGAAGTCCACCAACACCGGCTCGGTCGCCGACTTGATCTCCTCATCGAACGTCTGATCCGTGAGAGTCAACTCATGCTGGGACACTGGTCTCGCCTTCTTCCGCACCCGCCGGGACCATCCCGTTCGGGTTTCGCTGTCAGGTGTAACAGCGGCGGTCCCCTGGTCCATTCCGGCCTGGGATCAGGCTTCCGCCGCCTCCAGCCACCGCTCGGCGTCGATCGCCGCCATGCAGCCGGTGCCGGCGGCGGTAACCGCCTGACGGTAGATGTGATCCTGGACGTCACCGCAGGCGAACACCCCCGACACGTTGGTGGCACTCGATTCCGCCGCGGTGAGGAGGTAGCCAGCCTCGTCCATGTCCAACTGCCCCACGAAAAGGTCCGTGTTCGGCACATGGCCGATGGCTACGAACACGCCACTTACCGGCAGGAAGGAATCCTCGCCCGTGACGCTGTTGTGCAGCTCGACCCCTTCGACCTTGACGTCGCCACGGATGTGGGTGACGACCGAGTCCCAGATGAAACGGATCTTCGGGTTCTTGAAGGCTCGGTCCTGCATGATCTTGGAGGCTCGCAGCTCCTTCCGGCGATGGATGACCGTGACCGTCTCGCCGAACTTGGTCAGGAATATGGCTTCCTCCAGAGCCGAGTCCCCGCCACCGATCACCGCGATGTCGTGACCGCGGAAGAAAAAGCCGTCACACGTAGCGCACGTGGACACTCCCCGGCTCAAGAGGCGCTCCTCGGCCTCGAGTCCCAACATCAGGGACCGGGCGCCCGTCGAAACAATCACGGACCGGGCCCGGTGCTCGACCGCTACGCCCGTTGACGGATCAGGAGCCCAGACCCGGAACGGCCGCGACGACAGGTCCACCCGCTCGACCTTGGTCGTCAGATACTCCGTACCGAACCGGGCCGCTTGGCCGCGCATGTGCCCGATCAGGTCCGGACCAGCCAGACCATCTACGAACCCGGGGAAGTTCTCTATCTCGCTGGTCAGCATGAGCTGTCCCCCCGGCTGATCACTCGTCGAGGACGGCTCACCCTCGATCACCAGCGGCGACAGGTTGGCCCGCGCCGCGTATATGGCCGCGGTCAAACCGGCTGGACCGGATCCGATGATGATCACATCACGGGCCGGTGCGACGTCGGTGCTGCCCGTAACGTCGGTGCTGCCCGTAACGTCGGTGCTGCCCGTAACGTCGGTGCTGCCCGTAACGTCGGTGTTGCTCGGATTGTCGGCTTGGTCCGGCTCGCTCACGTGGGTTGCTCCTAGCTGAGCTTCGGTCTTCTCTTCCGCCAGAGGAACGCCCCGGCGCCTAGAAATATTGCCGCTGCTCCCGCGTCCACCACCCAGACCCGACGAGGAAGGGGGTGGAACGGCAGGTACACGTCGAGCACCCGCACCCCGGCTACCACTAGCAGGAAGAAGGCAACTGAGCCGAGCACGCCGGCTACCAGCCCGAACACGATCACATGCGCGGCCGTGGTCACCGGCACGGTGGTCTTCGCCCGGACCGTATCCACGACCGATTCGATCCGGTCTGCGACTTCTACGGTCCAGTCCCTGTCGGCTCCCGGCGCGGAGACTTGGTCTGGCATAGCGGCAGCCTAGCGACCGCGACGCAGACCACCGAAGAGACCGCCTAGTAGCCTCCGGGCCGATGCGGTTGGTTGCTGCGGGCCTAGCGGGAGCAGCGGTAGCCTCGATTGCAGCGGTAATCCTCGGCGACTACCCGCTTTCAGGGTCCGTTCCGTGGGTGGCGGCGTTCCTCGTTCCTGGCGTGATCGGCGTGAGCATGACCACCGTCGCCGGCCGTCATCGAACGGCCCTATGGGCAGCCACCGGACCGCTTGGAGCCGCTTCGCTCGGTTGGGGAATCAGGATTGCCACCGGGTGGGGTCTCGACCCCGTCCCCGGTACGGCGTGGGTCGCCATCGCCCTGGGACTGGTCTGGCCGCTCGCCTGGGCCGCCGTAACCCGCACCCGGAGGCAGCCCGCTCCCTCCTAGCAGCCCGATTACCCGATCACCTCCGAGCAGCCCGATCAGTTGACGGACAGCTCGTTGATGCGAATCTGGAAGAAGGTACCGGCGTTCCCCAGCCGGGTGAGCCACAGGAGGACCCACTGGCCGTTGCGACCACCGAGGCTGAAGGTGGCGGATCCGGCGATATCGCTCTGGGAGTCGGTCACTCCACCCCATGCCGAGACCGGCTGGCCGCCCGCCACCGAAGTCGAGGAGACATAGGTCTGGGCCGCCCATCCCACGGTGGGGGATGTGACCACCAGGTGATGGAGGGCGGCGGACGCCGACAGCTGGATGGCCAGGCCCATCCCCGGATACAGGTTGTCGAACGTGGCGTCGTGGTAGTCGTCGCTTTGCCAGTAGGTGGCCGGATTCCCGTCGAAGGTAAACGCCAGACCGGTGGGGTCGTCCGGGGGCCGGCCGTTGACCATAAAAGGGCTGACCGACGTGATGTGCACCGACGCCGCCGAGCCCGAGCCGTGGGCCGAGGCCGTCGGGCGGCGGTTACGCCCGACGAGCAGTATCGCCATGACCACGGCGACGGCTATGACCAGCGCCAGCACGATCAGCCCGGGGGTCCGGGCCCGGCGGGGCGAGGCCGGCCGGTTGCTCACGGCGGCCAAAGGATCGGTCGTCGGGCCGGCGTCCGGCGGGCGCGCCACGTTGCCCCTGAAGACGGCGCCGTCGCCCGGGGCCGATCGGGTCCCATCGCCACCGGTCGTGAGCACGGCGGTCGGTGCCACCGGCGGGGCAGCCAATGTCCCCCGGCCCCCGGCCACGCCCGCGGTGGCCGCCCCCCGCTCGAGCACAACAGTGGCATCCCGCTGGCGTCGCCGGGACTTGCGCCCGGTGGGAGAAGCGCCCGCGGGCGGCTTCAAGGCGAGGGCATCGAGTCGCTGGCGCAGAGCGGCCGCCGAGGGCACCCGGCGCTCAGGATCCTTGACCAGGAGGTCGGCCACTAGCCGGTCCAGCGCCGGCGGCACGGGCCGGGAGCGGGAGGAAACCCGCGGGACCCGGTCATTGAGGTGGGCGAGGGCCGTGGTCATGTCGGTGCTGCCGACGAACGGCGGCGCCCCGGTGAGCATCTCGAAGAGGACGACGCCGAGCGAGTACAGGTCGGCCCGAGCGTCGGGCTCGTCGCCTTTGATCTGCTCCGGGCTCAGATACTTCGGGGTCCCCAGGACTGTGCCAGTCCGGGTCAGATCACCGCCGGACCCAGAGCTGGCCTTGGCGATACCGAAGTCGGTCACCTTCACCCGCAGGCCGCCCCACTCGTCGTCCGTGAGGAGCACGTTGGCGGGCTTGATGTCCCGATGCACCAACCCGGCCTGGTGGGCGTAGATCAACGCGTCGGCGATCTGCCGGGTGATCGCTACCGCCAGCCACGGTTCTAGCGGACCGCGCTCTGTGAGCAGCTGACGCAGAGTACGGCCCCGCACCAGCTCCATAACGATGTAGGCGGTGCGGTCGTCGATCCCGGTATCGAACGTGGCCACCACTCCTGGGTGGGCCAACCGGGCGGCGGTGACAGCCTCCCTGCGGAACCGCTCCAGGAACACCCCGTCCTCGGCCAGATGACCATGGAGCACCTTGACGGCGACCGGACGGCTCAGGACCTCGTCGTAACCCTCCCACACCTCTGCCATGCCGCCCCGGGCGATCGGGCGAATCAGGCGATAACGCCCGCCCAGCATTCGACCGGCCTCGATTGGGGCGGGTAAGTCGGGAAAGACCACGGGCCCTCAGGCTACCGCCGGGCCCTGAGTGCGAAGCACCGGCTGCGTTGACGAGGCAGATCGTGAGCCCGGTCCCGAGCCTGCCACCCGCCCCCGAGGCGCGGCGCTCAGGCAGGGATCCAAGCCACCCCGATCGCCCCGGGCCCGGCGTGGGTGCCGATGACCGGCCCGACGTCGCCGACCAGCACCTTTTCAGTGGGATGGACGCCACCGAGCATGTTGAGGAACTCGTCCATGTCGGGAGCATCGGCACTAAACGCAGCCAGGCGGGCGATCGGCCCGGCGCTCTTGACCTTGTCAGCCAGGTAGCGCAACGACCGGCCCCTGGTGCGCTGCTTGGACTCCTCCTCGACCACTCCGTGAGCCACCTCGATCACCGGTTTGATCGACAGCATCGACCCGAGCAGGGCCCGAGCGCCTCCGATCCGTCCGCCCTTCCTGAGATTCTCGAGCGTGTCGATAGCGCCGTACACCTTCATCTGCCCCACCACCGCTTCCGCCGCGCCGGCGACCTCGTCGAGGCTCGCTCCCCGCCCGGCCCGCTGGGCCGCCTCGATGGCGACCAGGCCCTGGCCCAGCGTGACGCTCAGAGAGTCGACGATCCGAACCGGAATCGAACCTTCCAGCCCTCGGGCCGCCTGCCGGGCCGCCTCGATCGTCGCCGACATCTTCGAGGAGAGGTTGACGCAGACCACTCCGTCGGCGCCTTCGGCGGCCATAGCCTCGAAAGCGCTCTGGAACTGGCCGGGGGAGGGGGCCGACGTCTCGGGCAGGCCGTCGAAGCCGGCACAGCGGGACCAGAACTCCTTGGTGGACAACTCCGTGCGGTCCACCAACTCCTCGGAGCCGAACCGGATCCGCAGCGACACCAGCCCGATACCGAGCTCGGCGAGGAGCTCGTCGGGCAGGTCGCAAGCACTGTCGGTCACCACTCGGACGCCAGGCATTTTCCCCCTTTTGGGGTCGCTCCGGGCCGATCCCGGACTGTCTATTGGACTCGGGACCGGTCCCTTTGGTGACAAGCGCTCAGGGCCGGGGCCGAGGCTGGTCGAAGTCCGGCGCGGGCGTGGAGAAGAACTCCCGGACCACCGGATCGGAGTCCCCTGGGTGACCGACGATCGCCGGCTGGCTGGGAAGGACCGCCTCGCCTCCGGCTCTGTCGCCGTTGGGATTGGCGTCGGCATCAGCGTTGGCGTCATCGTCCTCGCCGGGCGCGGGCACCAGTTGACGAGCCCGGCGACCGTGGCGAAGATCACGAACCCACCAGATCGCCAGGGACACGATGGCCAGGACAATGAGCACCACCCCCACCCCCGACACGGCGGTGCTGCGCACGGTGTCACGGTCAGTGGCGAGCACCTCGGAACCATCGGGCGTCCAGAGGGACACGCTGAGCGGAAACACGCCCGAGGCTCTGGTCTCGACCGGCACCTTGAGGGTGGTGTTCTGGGTGGCCAGCGTGAGCTCGCACACTTCGCTGGTGGGTGCGGGGACCTGGCAGTGCCCGTCAGGGGGAGAGAAGACCTGGAAGATCAGTCGCTGACTGGTGAGCCGTAGCTGGACGTGGGCGTGCAAGGCCGGCGGGGCCAGCACCGTCAACGGTATTTGGCCCTTCGTGGAGGTCAAGGTGATGGACGAGGCCAGCGGGAGCGTGATCTGGCTGGTGGCCTTGCTGGCCGCTGAGGACACCGCCTGGAGGAGACCCTGGCGCAGCCCTTCGGTGATGTCGCTCGACTCGGCCACCAACACGTCCTGGCCCAGGCTGTCGACCTGCTTGCCGTCCGAGGGGAGGACGGACCGCAGACCATCCAGGCTGGCCCGGGCCGATCGGATCGTGCCGGCGTCGGCGGCCAGCTCGGCAGCGGCGGCGACAGCGAGCCGGTTGGCTGCGGCCGCCGCCACCGGCGCCGGGACCGACGTGGGTGTCGTCGAGGACGACGAGGACGACGAGGTCGTCGCGGTCGATGGCGACGAAGCGGGAGACACCGGGGTGGCCGCCGCGGCCTGCGGGGATAACAGCGACCGCTGCACCTGTTGGGCGGCGGGGACCTGCACCGCGGCAAACAGACCGGACGCGGTGACCGAACTGAGCAGTGGATGGTCGGCAAGGCCGCCCAGCAGGGTGTCGACAAAGGTCGGATCCTCGCTCCACCCGGGCGGGGGCAGCACCGCCACCCCGCGCGTCAAGCCCGGGGTCTCCAGCTGGATCATCGCCAGCTCGGCCAGGAGCTGGTTGGCCGCCAACACCGGGCCGCCCGCATCGGAGAAGTCGGCGGTCAGACCCACGTCCGCGCCATACACCGACACCTTGGTGTTGCCCGTGCCAAGCAGGTCGGCCGGCAGCGCGAATGTGGTCTCGGTGTCACCGGCAGGCAAGGCGCTGAGCTCCCCGTCCGGCACGATGATCTGTTTGGCTCCCCTGGAGATCAGAGTCTGCAGGGTCGCCTGGTCGAGCGGGCCGTTGACCACCCAGGTGGTCGCGGACGGGAGCGAGCCGAACGTGCCGTCCAGCACGGAGAAACCGGTGTCGAGTTGTTGGGTCAGCTCGGTACCGAGGCCGGCCGCCTGCCACCCGAGGAACGGCACCGACGTGTACGGCGCCGGCAAGACCTGGTCCGACCCGTTGCCAACCAGCTGGACGAGCGCGCCAAGCGTGGACCGGTCGGGAACCGATCCAGCCGCCAGGGTGTCGAGCGTCTGTGGGGTCACCGCCAGGCTTACCTTGACCGTCGGATAGTTGCCGAGGCTGTTGACCAGGGTCGCCAGCGCCTCGGACCCGCCGGCCTGCAGCGTGCCGAGTTGCCCGTTGGCGTCGACCACGGGGGCGGCGTGGACCGGCAGGATGAGCGCTACCGAGAGCGGTGGGAGCTCTGTCACCATCTCTGATCCCGCCGCGTACACCAGGAAGGTGGTGAGCGGTTGGCCCACGGGGTTGCCCGAGTCGTCAGCCAGCCCGATCTGCAGCGGGAACACGCCGCTCTCGGCGGTCGTGGTGAAAGGGGGGATGCTAGAGGTGGATGCCGCCGAGTTGGTGGGGTCGACCGGGATGTTGACGTCTACCCCGCCCGCGGGGTCCGCCGGCAGCTTCGTCAACGCCACCGTAGGCGAGTAGACCACGTACTCGTTGATCTGGCCGGACAGGGCCTCGTCGAATCCGGTCCGGGTCAGGAGCTGGCTGTATCCCTGCACCACTATCTGCTCATGGGCGGGATCGTGGGCCGTGATCTGCAGCTGGAGGTGGAAGTCGTGGCCGCCTTCGACCCATGGTGACTGGCCCAGCAGGGTGATGCTGTCGGTGCCGCTCTGGACTCCGGGCGCCACGCTGGTGGCCGCGGGCGGGGAGCTAGGTCCGGGGACGGCGGGGTGCAGGCCGGTTCCTGGCTCCTGGGTCCCGGCCCGCGCCGGGCCGGAGGGAGCCAGCCAGGAACCGGCCGCGACCACGACCAGCGCGCCCACCACCCGGGCCGTCACCCTCGAGCGCGGCGGCTTCACCGAGCGCCGGCCGACAACCCGCCGGATCACCGAGCGCCGGCCGACAACCCGCCGGATCACCGAAGGCCGGCCGACAACACGGACAAACCGACCGGTTCCTCCTGGAACCCGGTCTGCAGGTACAACGACAGCGCCGCCTCGTTGCCGACCTGGGTGTTGACGACCGCCCTGGCCACCCCGCGGCGCTGCATCCACCTGAGTCCGTCGAGCAGGAGCCTGCGCCCGGTACCGGCCCGTTGTTGTTGAGGATGCACGGCGAGGCGCTGTACGAACCCCCGTGGCCCCGAGCGGCCGCTGATGGCGTAGCCGGCAATCGCCCCGCTGGGCTCGATGGCAGCCCGGAATCGCACGGTGGGCGTGGCGCGCAAGGCGTCCGCCAGCCCGGCTCTGTCGAACTGCCAGAACAGCGGAAACGCGGCCTGGTCGACCGACAGCACGTCCCCGCGGCGGCGCCGTCCGACCCGGCGCAGCGGATAGCCAGGCGGCCCGGTCGGCAGCTCGACCGCCAGGTCGATGCCGAGCAGGTGCAACCGCTCGGCGACGTCGAATCCAGCGGCCAGGAATCCGGTCTGTTCGAGGGGGGAGAGCGCTCCGGTGACCACCCGGCGGTAGCCGCGGTCCGCCAGGGTCTCCAAGCAGCGGTGCAGGAACTCGGCCGATGGCAAGGGGGCGTTCGGCACCGGGTTGAGGATGGCCACGTCGCCGTCGCTGTCGCCCCGCCAGCGACCGGCCCGGGCCCGCTCCCGGCCCCAACGGATCACGTCCGCCGAGGCCGCGCTCACCGGGACCCCCTGGGGTCGCTCGTATCCGACTCGCTCACGGCGGCCCCACGCTACTTCGCCGGCGTGCACCGGACGAGGCGCACCGGTCCGGCCCAATCGACGGGCACTCTTGGGAAAAAGTGACAACGCAGAGCGCTTATCTTTTTTTCAGGCTCAACCCCGGCCCGTCGGCACCCGATACCGGTAGCAATGCTCGACTTGCAGACGATCCTCGCCCACGTGACCGATGTAGACGGCTCAGACCTCCACGTCAAAGCCGGTTCACCGCCGCGGGTGCGCGTCAACGGCGAACTGCGCCCGACGCCCTTCCCGATTGTAGAGGGCTCCGAGGTGGACGAGTGCCTCCGCATGGTCATGCCCGTCGACCGTATCGAGGAGTTCCACCGCACCGGGGAGGCCGACTTCTCGTTGTCGATCGAAGGCCTAGGACGCTTTCGTGGCAACGCTTTCCGGCAGCGGGGCAACGCCGCCATGGTGCTACGGCGAGTCCTACCGGCGGCCCTGTCCGCCATGGACCTGGGCCTCCCGCCGATCGTCACCCGTCTCGCCGAGGAGCTGCGAGGGATGGTGCTGGTCACCGGGCCGACCGGGTCGGGCAAGACCACCACCCTGGCCGCCATGATCGACCACATCAACCAGACCCGCTCCGGCAACATCATCACCATCGAGGACCCCATCGAGATCCTCCACCCCGACAAGCGCTCCATCGTCTGCCAGCGCGAGATTGGGACCGACACCCGTGACTACGCCCAGGCCATGCGCCGGGTGCTTCGTCAGGACCCCGACGTCATCCTCATCGGGGAGATGCGAGACACCGAGACCGTAGGGGCCGCCTTGACCGCAGCTGAGACCGGCCACCTGGTGCTGTCCACCCTGCACACCACCAACGCCACCGAGACGGTGAACCGGATCGTCGACTTCTTCCCGCCGTTCCAGCACAACCAGGTCCGCCTCACCCTGGCCGGCGTGCTCAAGGGGGTCGTCAGCCAGCGCCTGGTCGCCCACGCCTCCGGCGAGGGCCGGGTGCCGGCCATCGAGGCCATGGTGGTAACCGGGCGGATCGCGGACCGGATCATCGACCCCACCGGAAGCGGGGGGGAAAGCATCGAGGAGCTCATCGCCGACGGGGAGTACCACGGTATGCAGACGTTCGACCAGAGTCTGTTTTCCCTGTTCAAGAGCGGCGAGATCTCCCTGCGCGCCGCCGTCGCCGCAGCCACCAACCCGCACGACTTCCGCGTCGCCCTCCAGGCGGCCGGCTTGCTCCAGACGGCGTAGACGGCCCGGTCGGGCCGCTCGTCAGGCTCGCCGCACTCGATCAGGTCCCGAGAAACCGATTTTGGTATTTTTTACGTCATATAGGTGTCTTAGATACCACAACGGCAGCACCAAGCCGCGGGGACTCGTTCGCACCCGGCGCAGTAGTAGGCGGCCAGCAGGCGAGAGCGTGGGAGTGGGGGCGGGCACATCGAGAGGCTGCCCCGTTGATGTAATCCGGGGCAGCCTCTCGACGTGCCCGGCCCCGCCACCGCCCCACCAACCGCAGGCCCCGCCGGAAACCCGCAGGAGCCGCCCGGGCTGGCCCCGGTACGCTGGGCGGTCGTGATCCCGGACCGACTGCGACCCCTCGTCGAGGAGACGGCCGAGCTGTCGACGCGCTTCGCCGAGGCGGACTTCCGCCTGTACCTGGTCGGGGGCGTGGTGCGCGACGCCGTGCTGGGCCGGTTGCGGGCCGACGCCGATCTCGACTTCACCACTGACGCCCGTCCGGACGACATCGAATCGCTGGTCGCCGGCTGGGCCGACGCGGTGTGGGATCAAGGCCGGCGATTCGGGACCATCGGCGTGCTCGTGGGCGGGCGGCGGATGGAGATCACCACCCACCGGGCGGAGGCCTACCACCCTGACAGCCGCAAGCCCGACGTGGTGTTCGCCGACGCGGTCGAAGCCGATCTGTCGCGTCGGGACTTCACCGTCAATGCCATGGCCCTCTCCCTGCCCGACCTCACCCTGATCGACCCCTTCGACGGGGTCGGGGATCTGGGCATCCACCGCTTGCGGACCCCGTTGGCCCCGGAGGAGTCCTTCACTGACGACCCGCTGCGGATGCTGAGAGCAGCCCGATTCATCGCCGGCTACCAGCTCGTCCCTGACCCGACGCTGACCGGCGCCGTCATGACCCTGCGCGGCCGGTTGGACATCGTCTCCGACGAGCGCATCCGCGACGAGCTGGACAAGTTGATGGTCGTCGACAAGCCAGGTGAGGGCCTGTGGTTCCTGGTCCGCACGGGCCTCGCCGAGGAGTTCCTCCCGGAGCTGCCGGCGCTGGCCCTCGAACAGGACCCGATCCACCGGCACAAGGACGTGCTGGCACACACCATTGCCGTGGTCGAGAACACCAGCCCGGTCCGGCTGCTGCGGTTGGCCGCCCTGTTCCACGATGTGGGCAAGCCCAAGACCCGGTCGTTCGGGCCGCGGGGGACCGTCATGTTCCACCACCACGAGGTGGTTGGAGCCCGCATGACCCGCGACCGCATGAAGGCGCTTCGCTACTCGAGCGAGGACATCGAGACGGTCAGCCGGCTGGTTGACCTGCACCTGCGATTCCACACCTACCGGATGGGCTGGACCGACAGTGCGGTGCGGCGGTATGTCCGCGACGCGGGGCCCCTGCTGGACCTGCTCAACGAGCTGACCCGATGCGACTGCACCACACGCAATGCGGTCAAGGCCCGGGCGTTGGCCCGCCGGATGGATGAGCTCGATGCCCGTATCGCCGAGCTGCGCTCCCAGGAAGAGCTCGCCGCCATCCGGCCCGACCTCGACGGCAACGCCGTCATGGATCGGCTGGGACTCCAGCCGGGACGAGACGTGGGAGAGGCCCTGTCGTTCTTGCTCGAGCTGCGCCTCGAAGAAGGGCCCCTTGGCCCCGAGGAGGCTGGCCGGCGCCTCGAGGCCTGGTGGGCGGGGCGTTCCGGTGCCGCGGGCCGCTAGGCGCCGAACGCCTCGTTGACGGGCCGGTCGACAGGGTGAACCACCGACAGGTGACCACGGCGCCGTTGGTGGATCCACACGTCGAACATGGCGGCAGTCATGGGCCGAGCCAGGAAGTAGCCCTGCACCTGGTCGCAACCGAGGGCGGACAGCTGATCCCACGTGACCTGGTCCTCCACCCCTTCAGCCACCACCGTGTGGCCCAGGTTCCGGGCCAGCTCGATGGTGGAACGCACGATGGCCGAGTCGCCAGCGTCGGTGCTCATCGCCATCACGAAGGACTTGTCGATCTTGACGACATGGATGGGAAGTTGCTTCAGCCGGGAGAGCGAGGAGTAGCCGGTGCCGAAATCGTCGATGGCGATCTGTATCCCGAGCTGGGCAATGGCAGCAAGCATGCGCTCGGAGCGAGCGGGATCCGCCATGATTGACGACTCGGTCAGCTCGAGCGTCAGCCATCGAGATTCGAGGCCTTCGGTCGTCAACATCCGAGCCAGTCGATCCAGCAGGTCGGACTCGAGCAGGGTGCGGGCCGAGACGTTGACCGACACGCCCAGCGCCAAACCCTGGTCGTGCCACGATTTGGCCTGGCCGATGGCTGTCTCGAGAACCCGCCACGTCAATTCGCCGATAATCCCGGACCGCTCCGCAACCGGAATGAACTCATCCGGGGAGATGGAACCGTGGAGCGGGTGGGTCCAGCGCAATAGCGCCTCACATCCCACCACCACACCGGTCATCAGATCCGCCTGGGGCTGGTACCACACCTCGATGTCGTCGCTCTGAGGAGCAGCCCGCAGGTCAGCGGCCAGCACCAGGCGGCGGGTGCTGTGGCGGTCGTCGCCGGCGTCATAGACCTCGATGCCGCCGCCCGCGCTCTTCGCTCCGTACATGGCCACGTCCGCCCGACGCAGCAGGTTAGAGCGATCCTCGCCGTGTTCCGGCGCGATGCTCACACCCAGACTGGCCCGTAGTTCGAGGGCCACACCGTCCACGAACACTGGTTCCGCCAGGGCTGAAAGCACCGTATGGGCCAGCTCACCGACCTTCTTGGCGTCGGCCAGATCGGGAAGGACGAAGCCAAACTCGTCACCGCCCAGGCGGGCCACGATCCCCTGCTCGCCGATTCTTGTTGTCAGGCGAACGGCCAACTCTCGCAGGACCGAGTCGCCGACATGATGGCCCATGGAGTCGTTGATCTCCTTGAAGCCGTCGAGGTCCATGAGCAGCACGGCAACCAGCCGTCCAATGGACCGCTCGAGGAGGGCTTCCTGCAGGAACGTGTCGAAGAAGGACCGGTTGGCCAGACCGGTGAGGCTGTCGTGCAGCGCCTCGTGCTCCCGGGCGGTCACCTCCCGTCGAAGCCGGTCGAGGAGCCGGCCACCACGGATCGCGACCCCGCTGTGAGAGGCGAGGACCTCGAAGAGGCGCAAGTCCTCCTCATCGAAGGTGACCGTCCCGTGGCGGTCCCCGACGATGAGCACGCCGCGGAGATCGTCGCCGAAGGTGAGCAGGGCGGCGAGGGCGTTCCGGAGATTCCGCTCATCCAGGGCGGCGCCCACCTCAGCCCGCTGATCGTCGTAGGAAGCGAGCAGGCCGGCGCCGGTTGCGTGTACCAAACGTTCCAAGCCCCCCTCCTCGGTCCGGCTGGTGCGGACCACACGGTCGTCGGCGTCGAGGCAATAGCAGGCGTAGCCCTCGAGATCAGGGAGCACCACCTCGGCCGACCCCGCCCCCATGACCTCACGGGCGTGGCCCAGGACGGAGGCAACCACTTCGCCGACCTCGGAGACCCCACTCGTTCGTTCCGCGAACCGGTACAGCCGCTCCAGGTTGGCGTACCGCCGGCGCAGCTTGGCGCTGGAGCGCTGGCCGATCAGGGCCATGACCCCCACCACGACGAACAGCAGACCCGCCACCCGGCTGGCCCAGATGGCGTTTACAGCGAGCAGCACCAGTACCACTCCAACGGGCGCCGTCGCCACCTCGGCCCGCAAGGTCGTCATGGCTTCTTCTCGCGCCCAGCGCCGGGCGCTCACGGTGATGGCGACCTGAACGGCCACGGTCGTCACCAGTGACGCCACCACCGTCGCCAGTGCACAAGCGCCCCAACCCCGCAACGACACCGGGGATCGCCCGCCCAAGATCCCGTAGTACACAGCCAAGGCCGCGGCCGCCGCACACGCCAAGCTCAACACGTTGAACACGGTCTTCGAGGGGGGGCGACGCTTGACAACCCCGACAATCACCTGCGCCACGACCGTCGCCAACAGCACGCCGCGAGGGCTGAGATAGACGGCGCCCACGACCAGCGGCACCTGGGACAACCCGATCGCGATGAGGTCCCCCCGCACCAGGAACGTGACGGTCAGCAGTAAGGCGCCCACCAAGGCGGCTGACACTGCCACCCAGGACAGGCTGTGGTGGATGATCTCGGCAGGGAGTTGGCCCAGGAGGGCGACCCACGCCAGGACAGTGACGGCACCCAGAGCGGCGATGAGCACCCACACCCGCGACGGGGCACGGGGCAGCCCGCTCCGGCGCCAAGGTAAGAGGCGACGCCCAGGACCGAACCTGACCCCGCCAGCTGTGGCGTGCGGCGCGCTACTTCCCATTGGCCCCTAGATCATACGCCTTGCCCTATTCGCCTGGTTGAAGGCTGGCCATAAAGGATGATTAAGGAAAGGGTGGCACCGCGGTCTTCTCGACCCGGCCGATGCGCCGCACCACGGCCGGGGCCGCCAGCACCACCACGAGCAGCTGGACCGCACCGGCGATGCGAAAGGCGCCGCGTATTCCGATCTCGGCGGTGACGAGCCCGCTCGCCAGCGCCCCGACCGGGACCAGGCCGTACAGCAGGAGACGAAAGGCACTACCGACCCGCCCGAGCAACTCCGGCGGGATGACCCGCTGGCGCAGGGAGAGCGTGGTGACGTTGCCGACCGCGACTCCCACCGCCTCGACGAACAGGACCGACGTCGCCGCGGCCACGTCGGATGTCACCGATAGGACAAGGTAGGCGAAACCGGCCAAGATGGCCGCGCCGATCAGGCAGCGGGCCGGGCCCAGCCGAGCGTGAATGCGACCGGCGGCGAGCGACCCGAGCACGTTGCCGGCAGAGGCGCCGGCGAAGAACAACCCATAACCGACCTGGCCCAGATGCAGTTGGTGGGAGCCATAGAGGACCATCTCGGCGAAGACCATGGCCTGACAGAACGCCAACGACGCCACCACCAGGGCCAGTAAGCGCAGCAATGCGTGATGCGCGAACCAGCGCAGCCCCTCTTGGATCTCGGCCAGGAACCGGGTGTGACCGGTCCGGGGAGGAGTGACCGGGATCGCTTTGCGGACCAGCAACGCGGACGCCACGAACGTTACCGCGTCGCCGATGAACGGCAGCGATGGCGCCACCGCGAAGACCAATCCGCCGATGGCGGGTCCGACGAACTGCTCGCCGCTGGCGTCGGCCATAGAGAGATACCCGTTGGCCCGGGGGAGGGCCGCCGGCAAAACGATGGCGGGCAAACTGGCCTGGGTGGCGACACTGAAGGCCATGTCCCCGGCACCTAGGACAAAGACAGTGGCATAGAGGAACGGAAGGTCATCGTGACCCCCCAGCACCGCGGCCGCGAAGATGGCCAACGCCGCCACCCGTATCACATTGACTACTACCACCATGCGACGACGGCTGACCCGATCGGCCAGGGCCCCGGCCGGCACCGAACACAACAACGCCGGCAGCCGCCCGGCGATGGCCACTCCGGCGATGAGCAGCGGACTCGAGGTCAGGGTCAAGGCCAAGAGCGGAAACCCCACCATCACCAGCCCGTCCCCGAGGGAGGAGATGGCATCGGCTCCGAAGAGCCGCCAGAAGGGTCCGCCGAGGCCCGACGATCTTGGAAGAGGGGACACCGGCGGCGGAACCGTTGGCTGTGGGGACGGTGGCTCCGCCGGAGCGTCAGAACTCAAGGGGTAATCAGAAGTCAAGCAGCATCCAGTTGCTTCGGATGGGCGCGGACCATCCGGGCTTCACACCTGTCGCAAATTCTGCCCCAGTTGGCCCGCGCTCAGCGAGCCAACCCTACATCAAGCCCAATCCTGGCTGCGAAAAGTCATTGTGTCATCACCTCCTCTGAGGGACAGTGACTTCAGTACCGTCACCACCCCGCACTCGACATAGTAGTAGTTGCTACCGTATTTGCCAAGAAGGCCTCAAACTACCGCTCAGCGTGGCCTCCCACTCACTTAAAGCGAGCAAAGGCGAGCGCGAACCAACACAGCATGTACCTACCCCGAGCGATCACGAGTCGAACCCGGCCTACCGACGACGGCGGCCCGAAGCCAGCCCTGCCCTCAGTTACCTTCCTTCCGGGCCCGCACGATCAGGGTCCGGGGGAGATAGTGGTAGGTCTCTCGCCAGGCGTGGCTACGGGGACCGCCAGCGAGCGGCTCCGGCTCCACGATCAGGTCCACCTTGTAGCTGGCTCGGGCCAGCCCCATGTACAACTCGGCGAACGTGTGGTGATAGGCGGTGAAGGGGATCCCGCCCCACTCAAAATCGATCGGCGCCCGGTCGAAGTACGAGCGGCGCACCAGGAGAGCCGGCTCGGCGTCGTCGTCGACCATGTCGTAGGCCGGGTGGGTCAGGCTGAACACCAGAGGGGCGCCGACTTTGAGGACCCGGTGGACCTGACGGAAGACCCGGTTGAGGTCCTCCACGTAACCGAAGGCATACGCCGAGAAGACCAGGTCGATGGAGTCGGCCCTCAGGAACGCCAGGTCGGCGAGATCTCCCTGGCGCAACTCGACTCTGACCTCGTCTCGCTCACACAGCCGGCGGGCGTGAGCGAGCTGCGTGCTAGAGAAGTCCACTCCGATAGCCGTGGCCCCCTGCTTGGCGAAGGCGATCGAGCACTGCGCGCCGCCACAGCCCAGCTCCAGGACCTTTTTGCCCTTGAGGTCGCCGAGCAGTCGAAGATCAGCTTCGGTCGCAATATCGGGGCCGTAGTGGGCCACGCTCGTCGACAACTTGGCGGCGTCCTGATAGGCGGCCGAGTGGCGATCCCAGGCAGTGACGATATCGTTCGGCATGCTCCCATCCTGCCCCAGCCGATGGGTACCCGCACCGGACTATGGCCCCCCGATGGGTTTCGGCTTCGGCGCACCGCTTGGGTGAGTGCCGTCGTGGCTACCTCGGTCGACATCGACGGCAGGAATTGCAGAGTCCTTCTCGTATAGTCCCTTGGAGTGTCTAATATTCAGTCTCGGGCGGTCGGGTGCCCTTGAGGGCTTTCAAGCAGACTGTCCGCGGCGCCGCCACTCGGCGGCTGCTGTTGGATTCCACGACCCAATGCTTGGTTGAGCGGGGCTTCGGCGGTGCCAGCACCACCGCCATCTGCGGTCAAGCCGGCCTGACCGCAGGCGCGCTCTTCGGCCAGTTCCCCAGCAAGTCCGCCCTGCTGGTCGAGGTGGCAGCCGATCTGGTTTGGCAGGCGGCCGCCCAGGTCGAGGCGGCCTTTCACGACCTCCCGCCCGCACTCAGCGACGCCCTCGTTCGCGTGTTCGAGAACCTGACGCAGGTCTGGCAGACTCCGATCCTCAAGGCGCTCACCGAGCTATGGACGGCGGCTCGCACCGACCCCGACCTGGCCCGCGCTCTCCTCACCGCCAACGCCTCGGACCGGGCCATGCTGGCTGAGCTCAACCGCGGGCTCCTCGCCACGGGCGCGCCGGGCGCGGCCACGCCGGCGCTCGCTCAACTGATCATGTACGCCGTGTCAGGAAGGACCGTCCTCGACAACGCCTCTCGGGCGGCAGGGGTCGACCTACAGGTCGACGACGTGCTGGCCTTGCAGGAGACCCTGGCCACGATGGGCGCCGCCCTCGACCGGGGGTTCGACTAGCACCGCCTCGATGCGATGACTGGGCTCCGGGGCCGTGGCTCGTGTCAGCCCTGGAACACCTCTCGAAAGAAGCGGGTCATCTGGACCCCCTCGCGGTAGCGAAGCCGTTGCTTGTCCACCGGAAGACCACGGATGCCGCGGAGGTACTGGCCCACCAGGTCGGCGCCGGCGGCCAGTGACAACGCCAGGCCCCCCGAGAACCGCGGGTTGAGATCGGTGAAGCCGAGCCGGCCGTCCGGGTCGAGGAAACCCTGGATGTTGAAGGGTCCCTCCAGACCGAGCACCCTGGACACCCGGGCAACCTCCTCCACCAGCCGGGTGTTGACGAACGTCCTCCCCTTCGTCGATATCCCGGCCTTGGTCTGCAGCCGCCAGCGGGGGACCGCTCCCAGAATGGAGTAGTCCCGACCGGCCAGGACGTCGACAGTAAATTCCTGGCCGGGCAGCAGTGACTGGACGATGGCACCGGGAACCTGCTCGATAGCCCACGCCAGCCGCTCCTCGTCGTGGACGATGTGGACGTCCCGGGAACCCCGCCCGAGGCGCGGTTTGACGACCCACGGACCGGGGACGCCGGTAGCGGATCCGAGGTTGGTGGGGGGAAAGGACAGCCCTTCCCGCACGGCGATCAGCGCCATTTCCCACTTGTCGATGCAACGGGCGACGACTTGGGGTCGGGGGATCCACACGTCGAGGTTCCCATCGCGCTTGAGGTAATACGGGGCCGCCGCCAGCACCACGATCTCCTCGGCGACGGTGGAGACCAAGATCTCAGCCCCGGTCCGGCGGCCGAGATCGCACACGGCTCGGATGAAGTCGCGGTGTGATGCCATCGGCAACACGCCCGACTGCTCGGTGAGCGCCAGCCCAGCCGACTGGGGGTCAGCGTCGGCGGCCACCACCCGGTGGCCCGCCCCCAGGAGCGCCTGGATGACACCCACACCGGCGGGTCCGCCTGCCCCGGTGACGAGCACGTTGAGCACCTCGCCCCCTGCTGCGCCGGGCAGGCCGCGGATTGCGGGTGGCGCGGCAAGCGCCAACCTGGACCGAGCCGGATCTGCATCAGCCAAGGCCTGGTCTGTGGTGAGGTCCACCACGAGCAGGTGTCCCCGGTCCCGCGGATCGGCCGGAGCCTCCACAGGTGTCGCCACTCCTGCTGTGGGCGTGGCCACCTCCCCCCCGCCGGACGCCCGAGCATCCCCCCCGCCGGACGCAACTGGTCTGGTGACGTTGGTGGCAACCTCATCTGCCGGCGCCGAGACGGCAACGGTCACCTTGGCCTGATTGTCGACCTCCCGGCCCGCGGCCCACAAGCGGAGCATGACGAGCGACGGATGGGTCGCCGGTAGCCACTGATTGCAGCGGACCGCCTGGACCAGCGCTTCGATCACGTCGGGGTCGGTCTCCACCGCGACCAACCCGGCCATGGGTTCCACGTAGGGGGCCAATCCCTCGTGGCTCGCCATCAGCACGCCGGCCTGGCGCCGGCGCGGGTCAGGGCTGGTCAGGGCCTCGACCACGACCCGGCGGGCCCGCCAACGCCAATGGGTCCGCCACATAACCGCGACCGCCACCAGCACCACCGCGGCCACCAGGACTTCGACAGCAAGGACTGACATGCTCCGAAACCCGTCCCGCCTCGCCCGGTCGCGTCCGGTTAGGGCCGCGACGCCGAGGTGCCGGCCGACGCAGCCGACATCAGCGCTCTTCCGTGCCGGAAATACCAGACGTCGGAGACAAACGCTCTACCACAGACGAGTCCAAAGCGGGCCCAAGGGTCCGCTCCACCCAAGCTGACGCATCGTCAATTGACTGGCGGAGGCGGCGGTGCTCGACATCGATCCGTTTGATCGCGTCCCGTATCTGACCGACAACCTGCTCACCATGACGCTGCACCTCCGCGTCGGCCTCTTCTCGCCGACGGCGCTCTTCCTCCTCGGCTTCCACCCGGGCCCGAGCGAACTCCTGCTCGAGCTCCCGATACCGGCGGTCCTCGTCGACCCGGGCCTGCATCCGCAGGCGAAGGACCTCGTCGTCTGCCTGGGCCCGAAGCCGGTTGGCCTCGGCCTCCGCTTCGAGCAGGATGCGCCGGGCCTCCTCGTCGGCCCTCCGGGTCATGTCCAGCGCGGCGTCGTGAGCGGCCCGTAGTACCGCGGCCACCTCGGACCCGGTGGAAACGTACAACTCGTCGGAGGACATCCCGGCACCCGACATCGCGTGGTTCTCCGTTCGTAGATCCACCGTTCGGTCCTCGCCCTCGGTTGGTGCCGGCCAGCGGTTAGGCGTCACAGGCCGGCGACCAACTCGGCCGCCGGGATCACGGGGCAATAGCCGCGCAAATCGGGTTCGTCGAGGTGCAGGAGTCCCTGAACCTCCGGTTCCTCCAGGATGCTTGCTACTCGTTCGGAGGTGTTGCCGTCGCCGTACGGGCACGGGAGCGCGGCGATCAAGCGCTGCATCTCGGGCTCAGCCAGGCGCTCGGCTTCCTCGAGCGCCATCACCCGATCGAGTCCGACCAAGGTGGCGGCCCCGATGGCCACTCCCTCCCACCTAGGCGTCGAACGGCGCAGGACCACCACCGGAACCCCGTACCAGGACGCCTCCTCCTGCAGTCCTCCCGAGTCGGTGACCACCAAACGTGAGCCCACGATGAGCTCGAGCATCGCCCGGTAGGGCAGAGGAGCGACGACGCGTACACCCGCCGATTCCAAGCGGGGCCGCAGCCCGGTCTCCTCCAAGCGGGCCCCCGTGCGGGGATGAAGAGGAAAAGTCACCGGGCCCAAGCGCTCGGCGAGGTCGCACACAATGGTGACCAGGGCGTCTAACCGGGCCGGTATGTCCACATTGGTTGGTCGGTGCGCCGTCACCACCACGCCCTGGCGCTCGTGGATCGGCCGGCGCTCGATGCCGAGCCCCTTGAGCACGTCGATCACCGGGTTGCCGACGACCCGCACCCGGTCGCGGTCGATGCCCTCCTCGAGGAGGAACTGCGCCGCCACCTCGGTCGGGGCTAGGTGGAGGGAGGAACAGGCCGCGGCGACACGGCGGTTGACCTCCTCCATCGAGGTCGGGTTCAACGACCGCAACCCGGCTTCCAGGTGAATGACCGGCACTCCGTAACGACGGGCGGCCAGGCAAAACACCGGCACCGTGTCGGTATCGCCAAGAATGAGGAGGGCGTCAGGGCGAGGGGTGCGCTTGGCGATCTCGTCCTCGGCTCGGGTGAGCATCGTCCCAAGGCGACTGTTGCGATCTCCGGCGGGTGGCCAGCGCTCGTCGGGGACGAGCCCCAAGCCGTCAAAGAACACGTCGCTCAGCTCGGTGTCGTAGTGCTGGCCCGTGGCCAGTACCCGCACATCGAAACCCCGGTGCCGCAGGGCGTTGACAACTGGGGTTAATTTGATGATTTCTGGCCGAGTCCCCAGCGGTACCAACACCCTCATAGCATTTTCTCCCGTTCCGCACCCCGAGGAATTTCGGGGCGCGTCTGCACAGCTCCCGGGCCGCGCCCGGCTGCTGTTTGTCAAAAAACTACCGACCCCAGCGGCAACCACTCAGAGTGTATGCGATCCTGAGGGTCATATGCAAGCCAATCGCCCAGAAGCGCGGAATCGCCACCGGGAGGACGCGAAAACCCTAGGAAACACGATGATCTGGCCACCGGTTGGGCTGGGGGGAGGTACCACCAAGGGTCAAGGATGTCGCCACTTTCTGTGGTTATCGGTCCGGCTGGCACCGGAATCGACGTAGTCTCGCCCCCGCTTTGTGTTCTAAGTAGCAACTACTACTATGCTCCGGTCCGGAGTGTCAAGTAGTTCGGCCAATACCCCGCGAACCGGCGGGACTCGCGTCTTCGCTACCCGAGGAGCCGTTGCTCGTGCCCACCCCCAGGAAGGCCGCATCCACCAGAGCGGCCCTCATCGCAGCCACGATTGCCTGCCTGACCGAGGGGGGATATCGACGCACCACCACATTGGCGGTATGTGAACGCGCCGGCGTGACCTCTGGCGCCCTGTTCGGGCAGTTCCACAACAAGGCGGCGTTGTTGGCGGCAGCCGAAGACGAGCTGATCGCTCGCAACCTCGACGAGATCGCCACCGCGCTACGGTCGATCCGACACCCGCCCCGCCAACCCCGCCCTGGAGACACAGAGCGCCCTGTCGCGCTGCGATCAGTCCCTGACAGCCAGACCGTCCCCCCGGCTGATGACCCCGAACCCGGTTTGCGTGCCGTCTTCGATCAACTCGTCATCGCCTACGCCCGCCCCCTGCCCGCCACGGTCGCCGAACTGTGGATTTCAGCTCGCCACGATCCTCGACTGGCTCGGGCCCTCACGGCCGCCAACGCCACCACGATCGCGTTGATCGAGGAAGCCCTTCGAGCCGCGATCGCCCAGATTGCGTCCGCACCTTCTATTCGGGCCGTGGCGCTACTCATCCACGCCGCCGCATTGTCGCAGGTGGCGTGGACATTGTCGTCTGGCCCCTCCGGGCGCGGCGCGGCCACGGGTCAACACCAAGCCGACCGCGACTTCCACCACGCCATCGCCATCCTGGCTCGTCGCTCCCAAGAAACTGCCTCGAGGCCAGCGCAGCCCGAGCCCCCAGCCGCTCGGATGCTGGTCAAGGCCCTGCTCGCCCGGGTGGACGGCGACCGCCCATCCGCCTCTGGTTTCGCCTCGCCCTAGCCGACCGGGACCAATCCGGACCGGGTCAGCCGGCCGCGAACTCCTCGACCATACGGTGGGCGTCATCGTCATGGAACTGAACCGGCGGCGATTTCATGAAGTAGGCCGAAGGGCCGAGAAGCGGTCCGCCGACGCCGCGGTCCTGGGCCAGCTTGACGCAGCGCAGGGCGTCGATGATGACCCCGGCCGAGTTCGGCGAGTCCCAGACCTCCAGCTTGAGCTCGATGTTGAGCGGGACGTCACCAAAGTTGCGACCCTCCAGGCGGATGTACGCCCACTTGCGGTCGTCGAGCCAGGGAACGTGATCCGAGGGCCCGATGTGCACATCGTCAGCCTCGATGCCGTTGTCGATTTGACTGGTGACCGACTGGGTCTTGGAGATCTTCTTGGATTCCAGCCGCTCCCGCTCCAGCATATTTTTGAAGTCCATGTTGCCGCCCACGTTGAGCTGGTAGGTGCGGTCCAGCACGAGACCCCGGTCCTCGAAAAGACGGGCCAGCAGGCGATGCACGATGGTGGCGCCCACCTGGCTCTTGATGTCGTCGCCGATGATCGCCACCCCCGCGTCCGTGAACTTCTGGGCCCACACCGGGTCGCTGGCGATGAAGACAGGAATGGCGTTGACGAACCCCACCTTGGCGTCCAGGCAGGCCTGGGCGTAATGCTTCTGCGCCTCCTCGCTGCCGACCGGAAGATACGACACCAGCACATCTGCGCCCGTGGCCCGCAGGACGGCCGCCACGTCCACCACTTCCAACGGGGACTCCTCGATGGTCTGGCGGTAGTACTTACCGAGCCCGTCGAAGGTGGGGCCTCGCTGCACCGTCACCCCCAATTCGCCAACCGGAGCAAACCGGATGGTGTTGTTCTGGCTGGCGAAGATGGCCTTGCCGAGGTCGAGGCCCACCTTGGCGGCGTCGACGTCGAAGGCCGCTACGAACTCGACGTCGCCCACGTGGTAGCCGCCCAGCGTGACGTGCATCAGACCGGGCACGACGTCGTCGGGGTCGGCACCGCGGTAGTACTCGACTCCCTGTATCAGCGCACTGGCGCAGTTGCCGACGCCGGCGATGGCTACCCGGATCTTGTTGCTCATAGGGTTCTGTCCTCCTGGGATGTGACGGGGCGCAGCCCCGAGATACTGGGGCCGGTGGCCCTGGTGTCGACAGCCGGGTCAGCCGGCTGAGAAATGTCGGGCCCACCCGCCCGCTCCGTGGCGATGAGCCGCTCGATCCATGACAAATCGTGCTCGGCGGCCTCGCGATCGTGCTCCATGAGGCTGTGGGCATAGCCGTCCGCCCGATCGCGGCCCGCTTTGACCCGGGCGCGCAGGCGTATCAGCCGCTCCAACAGCTGGGCCCGACGCCGCTCCAGCATCCCCAAACGGGCGTCGGGCGGCAGATGGCGGGCGAACGCCAGGCGCAAGTTGAAGACCCGATCGTCCTCGCTGGAGTTGTGCTCGGTCGCCAAGAGCTCCTCGAAGAGGGTCTCGCCCCTCTCGGTAATGCCGTAGACCTTCTTGCCCCGATTGCCGCGGGTCGCCCCTTTACGGGCTCGGAAGGTGGCCAGCTCCCCACCGAGCGAACCGGTCAGGGGGACGGCCACGCCCATGGCTTCGACCGCCTTGACCGCGCCGGCGCGCTCCAGGCGAGCCAACGCCGGATACAACGACCCGAACGACACGCCGCTGGCGAAGCCGATCCGATCCGATAGACGCTTCTTGAGCTCGTACCCATGGAGCTCCTGCTCCTTGAGGAGTCCCAGGATGGCCAGCTCGAGCATGATCCGGGCAGTATACACGCCGATGTATCGGGACGATATATCGGTGCGTAAAAAAATGTCCCCGCTGCCCCGACCGATCCTCGGGAGGTAGGGTGCGGGCGTGATGAGCTTCCGACCCGAAGCGCAGCGCGGTGTGGGGGCGGGACGGGAGGCTGCCGGCCACGTCGACTACCGGTTGGCCCGCAACCTGGTGATCAGCGAGTTCCACAAGGGACGGCTGTCCCGCCCGGATGTGTGCGACGCCCACCCGGAACTTCTGCGGGCGGCCACCAACGTCGGCCAGGAGACCCGAGAAGACTGCCCCATCTGTGAGTCCGTGAAGCTCCGCCTCGTCTCTTATGCCTTTGGGAGCCGTCTCCCGCCCTCGGGCAAGTGCGTGACCTCGAATCGGGAGCTGGCCAAACTGACCCAGGGGCGGCGCAGCCTGACCTGCTACGTGGTCGAGGTGTGTCCCAACTGCTCGTGGAACCACTTGACCCGCAGTTTCGCTGTCGCGCCGCGCGGACGATAGGCCTGTCAAGCGGGGACCGCCGCGGTCTGCTTCTCCTTTTATTGGCAGGCAAGTGGGGGGAAGGGTGAGGTCGGACCGGCATCCCCAACGGTCGGTCTGTTCCTGAAAGGCAGACGGACCGTTGGCGGGTGCCGGGCCGGCTCTCCCTTTTAGACCGTTGGCGGGGTGCCAGCCCGACTCCAACCATCTTTTCTCGTTTCCCTCGTACTCCCCGTAGCCCGGCTGAGTCCCGCCGGCGCCGACCGGTAGTGTGCAAGCGAGTGAGGGATCTGGAGGCGGCGGAACCAATGATGCCCCGATGAGCGACCCGCGGTTGCAGAACGTCGCCCTGTCGGACCTTCGCGTGGATGCCCAGCAACCCCGGCAGGGTCCAGGAGATCGAGCGGCACTCGACTCACTGAAGGATTCGATGGCCCACCTCGGTCAAACGGTCCAGCACGTCACCGTGTCCCAGACCGTCGACGGGACCTACCGGATCGTGTCCGGTCACAGACGGGTGCGAGCTGCGGCGGAACTCGGCTGGGAGTGGCTGCCTGCGGTGGTCGTCGAAGATTCCGGCGACGACGTCGACCGGCTCCTCCGACAGATCGCCGAGAATTGCGCTCGAGCTGGGCTGCTCCCCATCGAACTCTGTGACGCCATCGACCAGCTCAGAGGCCGCGTTGAGCCAGCCGACATCGCCCGGGCGACGGGCGTCTCGCTGCGAACGGTCTACAACTACCTGGCGATCCTCGAGTTTCCCGATCTGGTCGAGGCGTTACGACGCGGACGATCCCTTCGAGCCGTGCTGGTCGAGGTCGCGACTCGCGGCCGCGCCGACGGTCGCCGGCCGCTGTCCATCTCGGTGCGCCGCGTCCGACGTTCGGTCGACCAGCTGACGGCGGCCTGGAGCGGCCTCGATGCGGCCGAGCGGTCCCGTCTGGCGGCCCGGCTCCGACCCTTGCTGGACGCCGTCGACCAGGAGACGACCGCGGCGTCCGAGTCCTAATTGCTACTAATTGCAACGTTGCACTCCGCCAGTTGAGCCGGTAGCCTGGTGTTGTCCTGGTCTCCCCGGCATGCCAATGGCCGATCGAGCGGGGGTGATTTGAGCGACGACACGAGGTCGAAGGGAGGATCCACCGGATCCGCCACCGCGAGTACCGGAGTTCGGCGCGCCATCGATGACCTCCAGCTCAAGATTGACGAGGCTCGCACCGAGACCACACCCACCCCCTCCTCGGAGCCCAGCAGGCCACCCGGTCAGTTGCGAAGGTTCGGACTAATCTTGGTCGCGGCGGGCATCTTTCTGGCCCTGGTAGTGGTAGTCGTGGCGGTCGCGGTCAACAGTGGGGGTCATTCGTCGCACCCGACCGCAACCGCATCTCTCGATGCATACCTGGCTGCCCACGCACCACCGGACAGTTACGTCGGGTTGGTGACCGGGGCGCCGGACCTGGTGCCGAGTTCGTATCAGACGGTCGCGGTAGCCAGTCCCGCCGACCTCACCTCCTTGCAATTGAAGTGGGTGCTGGTCAGTAATCCACCCGCCAAGGACCTCACCACGGCGGCGGTGTTGCGCGGTGGGGTGCTGGTCGCGACGGTGCCCAAATCGGTACTCCTCTACGAACTGGGTTCCCCGGCCAAGGCGACGACCGGGACGACAACCCCACGCGCCACCGCGCCGGCGGTCACCACTCCCGCCGTCACCACTCCCGCCGTCACCACTCCCGCCGTCACCACTCCCGCCGTCACCACTCCCGCCGTCACCACGCCGGCGGTCACCACGCCATCCGTCACCACGCCGGCGGTGACGGCCCCACCCCCCACGACGCCGACAACGACGCCGGTGCGGGGCCCACCCACCGAGGGCCCGGCCCCGCCACCCAACCTGGTGCCGACAGCGATCTCCGTGGCAACCGGGGACAGCTTCTGGTCGATCGCGACCCGGGTGGCCACCACCCGGTTCGGCGCTTCGCCGTCCACGGCCGAGATCACTTCGGTCTGGCACGCCCTCATCACGGCCAACGCCAACCGGCTCATTCAACCCGGGAATCCAAACCTCATCTATCCTGGGCAGGTCTTTGTGGTCCCAACACCGCCGTAACCTCATGCCTACGAGACCCAAGATCGAATAGGAAGCGCCGTCCCACCTCTTCGCCCACGGAAGGCCGCCGAACGAGAAGTTCCGGCTGCCCAGACGCCCACCAAGGAGCAGCAAAAGCACCTGGCGCGCGCCCAAGCCCTCCTCAGGCAGGCCAGGGAGACGCTCGCACGCGCCGAGAAGGAAGCAGCAGGGGTACTCGAGGAGGCTCGCACCCAAGCGGCGGCCGTTGAAAGCCGCTCGCAACAACTCGATCGGGACGCGAAGACGAAAAGCGCGGAGCTGCTCCGTTCCGGCGAAGCCGAAGTCGAGCAGACCGTTCGCGCGGCTAAGGACGAAGCCGCACAGATCGCTCGCGCCGCCAAAGAGGAAGCCGAACAGATCGCTCGCGCCGCCAAAGAGGAAGCCGAACAGGCGCTGGCGGCCGCCAAGGAGGAAGTCCAACGGATCGCTCACGCGGCCACGGACGAAGCCGAACAGATCGTTCGCGCCGCCACGGACGAGGCCGAACGGGCCCTCCACTGGGCGTCGGCTGAAGCCGAGGAGTTCTTGCGCTGCGCCAAGGACGAGGTGCAACAGATCCATCAGGCTGCCAATGACCAGGCCGCCCAGCTCATCGCCGACGCCAAGCTGCAGGCCGCGGCCATCGTCGATCGGGCCGCCGAGGTGATAACCGCGCTGCAGAACCTGGAGGAAGTGCTGGTCACCAGCGGGCAGACCCCCTCTCCAGCGGGTGATACTGAAGCAGAGCGGGTACCGGTACCACACCGCGACGATCCGGCGCCCTGAGCACACGTTCCGACCTCGGCTGCGCCAGGCCTGGCAGTGACCACGCCGCGAGCTCCTGAGCAGGTTCGACTTCTGCCAGTCACCGTAGGCGGGTAGCCTCTCCGGCACTCAGATGGCGCCCCCCGCGACCACCCGGCCGCGCCGAGGCTCGACCCGGCCAGCCCCGGCGAAGACCCGTACCCGGACGGGGGGGCGCGGCCGGCGCCGGTCCGCACCGGTCACAGGAGGGAGGGCCGGCGGCCGGTTGTGGCGATGGCGGAGGTGGCTGTTCGCGGTCGGGCTGCTCGGTTTTGCGGTGGTGGCCGCCGGCCTGTACTACCTCTCCCAGATCCCGTTACCCACCCCGAGACCTCTGCAGCAGACCACCTTCGTCTACGACGACTCCGGCAATGTCCTGGCGACGTTTTCCGAGCAGAACCGCGTCAACGTTCCGCTCTCCGAGGTGCCCCCGGTCGTGATCGACGCGGTGATCTCGACCGAGGACCGTCACTTCTTCACCGAGGGAGCGCTGAATCCGGTCAGCATCGTCCGGGCTTTCCTCTCCGACGTCCGGGGCTCGGGCAACCTGCAGGGGGCATCCACCATCACTCAGCAGTACGTCAAACAGACGTACCTGTCGCCACAGCGCACGCTCACCCGCAAGATCAAAGAGGCCGCCCTGGCCATCCGGCTGGCTCGCGCTGACTCCAAGCAGGAGATACTGCAGAACTACCTCAACACCATCTATTGGGGGCGGGGCGCGTACGGGGTGCAAGCGGCCGCCCAGGCCTACTTCGGCCAGAACGTCAGCCAATTAGGCCTCCCAGAGGCGTCGCTGCTGGCCGGTCTGATCCGGGATCCCGACGGCGCCGACCCGGCCCATGACCCGGTGCAGGCCCGGATCAACCAGACGGACACCTTGAAGGCCATGGTCCGCGACCGGCAGATCACCGCCGAGCAGGCGACGGACGTCGAGGCCCTCCCTTTTTCCAAGTACGTGATTTCGCCCTTGGCGTCGAGCGGAGCCGCATCGGACACGGCCGGTGAGGCCTATTTCATCGCCGCGGTGCGCCAGGAGCTGTACGCCAAGTACGGGCAGCAGGTGACCGACGGCGGCGGGCTGCGGGTCACGACCACCCTCGATCCGACCCTGCAGTCCGAGGCCTACAACACCATGTACGGGCAGAACGCCGACTCTCTCGACCCCGCCGCCGGTGAACCGTCCGGGGCGCTGGTGTCGATCGACGACAACGGCGCGGTCAAGGCCCTGGTCGGGGGCCAGGATTACTCGACGTCGACCGTGGACCTGGCTCTCGGCGCGGCCGGCGGGGGTAGCGGGCGCCAGGCTGGCTCGACATTCAAGGCATTTATGCTCGCCGAGGTGATCAAAGAGGGGTATTCCGTCGATTCGGTCTTCCCGGCCCCACCTGAGGTCGTCGTGCCGGGCGGCAACTCCGACGGCAGCCCGTGGACCGTCACCAACTACGAGGATGAGACCGTGCCGCCGCACCTGAGCCTGGTCGACGCCACGGCCCTATCGGTCAACACCGTCTACGCCCAGGTCGTCGAGCGCATCGGGGCCGCCAATCTGGACACCATGGCGGAGGCCCTCGGGATCAACCCGTCCGAGCTCGCCGGCGCCTATCTCTCCCAAGTGCTCGGGACGGCTGACGTGTCACCGTTGGAGATGGCCGCCGCCTACGCCACCTTCGCTGACGGCGGCGTGTACCACACGCCCCTGCTGATCACCAAGGTGACGACGGCCAACGGGACCCCGCTGCCGCTACCGGTCACGCCCCAGAGCCGGGTCGTGCTAACCGCGGCCCAGGCGGCTCAGGAAACCTACGTGCTCCAGCAGGTGGTGTTGCGGGGGACTGGGGTGGCCGCCGGCGGCGTTGGTGGGGAGGTGGCGGGCAAGACCGGAACGACGCAGTTCGCCAGCGACGCCTGGTTCATCGGCTTCACCCCTAACCTGACCACCGCGGTGTGGATGGGGTACGCCAACAGCACCCAGTCGATGGACGGCTTCCGAGGGGAGGCCGACGTCCAGGGCGGCACCATCCCCGCCGAGCTGTGGCACAATTACATGGCCGCAGCCCTGGCCTCCGAGCCGCAGTACGTCGGGACGTTTCCGCCGGTCTATTACTTCGGAGGGGTGCCCTTGAGCCCGCCGCTGGTAGGCAGCAGCGTGCTGTTCCCGTTGGGGTTGGGGACGACGACCACCACCTCTACGTCCTCGACGACCTCGACCACCTCGACCACGGTCGGGACCAGCTCCACCACGGCCCGGACGTCGACCACGCTTGGCGGCAGTACCACCACGAGGCCGGCGGCCCCGACCACCACCCGCCCGACGACTCCCACCTCCCGACCGCCACCACCTACGACGGTGCCTGGCGCGACGCCTACGACCTCGCGTGCCAACCCGTAGCGAGTTGGTCCGCCGGTGCCGGGGACTTGCGGCGGACGGGCGCCCCGGTTCTTGCGGTTCTTGGTAACACTTCCGCTTCTTTGTCGCGTAGCCGACCAGGATTGGCACGACCAGGATTGGCCGTCTGGGTTAGCAAATTCGCGGAACTGTACCAAGAACTACGGCTAAAAACCATCTAAAAGCGTTTATATAATAAAAGATATCCCCCGACTCTGGTAGTCCCCACATGCGACCAGGTGCGCCGGCGGCTACCATTACGGGTACCGCCGGCAGCCGTGGGGCGCTGGACGGAATAAAAGGAGGTGCCGTGATGCCTACCCATCTAACCGCGCCAATGGTGCGCGCTCGCAAAGGGTCAGATCAGCCGCTGGTCATGGTGACTGCCTACGACGCACCCACCGCCAGGGTCGCGGACGGTGCGGAGGTCGACCTGATCCTGGTCGGCGACTCGGTGGCCATGGTCGTGCTCGGCTACGACGACACGTTGCACGTGACGGTGGACGACCTCGTGCACCACACCGCCGCCGTAGCGCGCGCTCGTCCCCGCCCGATGATCGTCGCCGACCTTCCGTGGATGAGCTACCACACCGGCCGGGCCGACGCGGTACGCAACGCCGCCCGTCTGATTCGGGCCGGAGCCCAAGCCGTCAAGCTCGAGGGAGGCCGCAAACGGGTGCCGGTCGTCGAGGCCATCGCCGACGCCGAGATCCCAGTAATGGGCCATCTGGGCCTCACGCCCCAGTCCTTCCACACCATGGGCGGGTTCAAGGTGCAAGGCAAGGACCTCGACGCGGCCAAGGCGCTGGTCGACGATGCCCACGCCCTCGCCGAGGCCGGATGCTTCGCCATCGTCCTCGAGGGCATCCCCGACGTGGTCGCCCACCTGATCACCGAGTCCATCCCGGTGCCGACCATCGGGATAGGCGCCGGCCCGCATTGCGACGGCCAGGTATTGGTCTTCCACGACGTCCTGGGCTTCGACGATCGCACCCAACCCAAGTTCGTCCGCCAATACGCCAACCTCAAAGTCGACGCCATCTCTGCCCTCCGGGCGTGGGCAGCCGACGTGCGCAGCGGCGCCTTCCCCTCCGACGCCGAGACCTACCACCTCACCGGCGACCTGGCCGGGGCCCTGGCGACGGCCTGACAAACCGCCTCGGGGCCGCGAGGCCGAGCCGGCGCCTGTGGGCACCGGATGGTGCGGCGGCCCCCGGAATGGGAGCATGGCGCCGTGCTGAGTACCTTCCGCGACCCGCCTGACTGGCTCTTCGCCCGGACTCGGCTGGCGGCGTGGATCGTACTGGCACTCGGCATCTTTGCCTTTCTGATCGTCGGCGCCAACAGGCCGGCCAACCCGCACCTGTTACCCCCAAAGGGACTGGTCACCAATCCGGGCCTGACCGAATTCGGGGCCACCTCCTTCACCGTGTCGGCTGGCCCGGGCCTGAGCACGCCCGCCCGCCCCCTCTGCGCCCTGCTCGCTTACACGGCAGCCCTTCGGGGTCGAGGCCTGATCGACCAAAGGTCCCTCCATCGCTTCGCCGGCATGATCTTCGCTTACCCGGGGCCGAGCACGACCCCTATCTCTGACAAAGGGGTGCTTCTCGCGTTGTCCATCGCCTGGTTCGACGGGCGAGGGAGGTTCGTCGGCTCGCTCAACTTGGCGCCGTGCCCGCCGAGCAGTCAGTTCTGTCCGACTTATGATGCTGGCCGGTCCTTCCAGTTGGCCATCGAGGTACCTCGTAGCAAGCTGTCGTCGCTTGGGATCGGACCTGGTTCGACGCTGCAGTTGGCCGGGCCGTGCTCCGGCTGACCGTCGTTTCCCCCTTGACGTCAGTCCCCCTGCACGTCATTGTCACACCCTGGTGCCAGGATCTGACCTCGCAACCTGATCGCCCCGTGGCCGTACGACCGGGGCCCGCTAGGACCATCATCGCCGAGGTCGAGTACGATGCTATGTCTTTCAACCGACACCCTGCTCCGGACCGTCCGGGGCCCCGCGCCGGAAGGCCGGGTCCATAGGGAGGTGAGCCGCCGATGCGGCACTACGAAGTCATGGTGATTCTCGACGCCGGCCTGGAAGAGGACGCCATCCGGACCACTGTCGATCGGGCCACGCAGCTCGTCGCCAATGGTGGCGGCACCGTGGGCAAGGTCGACCGCTGGGGCAAGCGGCGCTTCGCCTACGAAGTGCACCACCGCACCGAGGGGTACTACGTGCTGATCGAGGCCACGGCCGAACCAGCCGTGCTCGCAGAAGTGGACCGGATGCTCGGACTCGCAGATGACGTCATTCGCCACAAGGTGATCCGCCTGCCGGACAAGCCGCTCGTGCGAGCAACACGGCTCCCTGTTACGGACAGCGCACCGGTGAATGCCAACGCGAACGGAGAACACTGACATGTCCAACGGTAACCATGTAAGCATCGTCGGCAACCTGACCCGCGACCCGGAGTTGCGGTTTACCCCGACCGGTCAGGCGACGGCCAGTTTCGGCGTCGCCGTCAACCGGCGCTGGCAAAATAGGCAGACGCAGGAGTGGGAGGAAGCCACCTCTTTCTTCGACGTGGTCTGCTGGGGCCAGCTCGCCGAGAACACCGCTCAGACCCTCTCCAAGGGAGCACGGGTGCTGGTGAGCGGACGTCTGGATCAACGTAGCTGGGAGAGCGCCGAGCGCGAGCGACGTTCCAAGATCGAGATCACCGCCGATGAGGTGGCCCCCAGCCTCCGATGGGCGACCGCGCTGATCACCAAGAACGAGCGCCGCGCCCCCGACGGAGCCAGCGGGGCCGGCTCGGCCAGTGGGGCCGGCGGGGGCATGGCCAATTCCAACGCCGCCCCCAGCCGTCCGGTCGCCAACGAGTCGGCGGACGGGTACCACTACGAAGAGGAGCCGTTCTAAGCCATGGCCCGCAACAACGATCGCGATCGGGGGACGAAGCGGACCATCAAGGACACCCGTCCCCGCGGCAAGAAGAAGGTCTGCATCTTTTGTAAGGACCGCGCCAACTGGGTGGACTACAAGGATGTCAATCTGCTCCGGCGGTTCATGAGCGACCGGGGCAAGATCCGGGCCCGCCGCGTCACGGGCAATTGTTCACAGCACCAACGCGACGTGCAGGTCGCCATCAAGACCGCCCGAGAGCTGGCGCTCCTTCCGTACACCCAACGGACCGTCAATGAGCGCGGGCCGGGCCGTGGATCCGGCCGGGGGGCGCCTCGACGTGAGGACGCCCCGGCTGCCGAGCTCCCCATCGACGTCGACCTCGAGCTCGGCATTGTCGACCTCGACAACGATGGCGACGATGAGGAGTCCGAAGCCGTGCTCGTCGGGCTCGCCGCGGTTGACGAGGTGGAGGCCTAGATGCGCGTCGTGTTGCGCTCTGATATCGACAAGGTGGGCAAGCGCGGCGACATCATCGACGTCGCCGACGGGTACGCCCGCAACTACCTGCTGCCCAAGGGCTTCGCCATCGTCGCCAGCAACGGGGTGACGGCTCAGGCCGGTGCTATGCGCCGGGCCCGCGACCTCAAGGATGCCAAGGATCGCGAATCGGCGGAGGTCGTGGCCCGGACGCTGGTGCCGGTAGTGATCCGCATACCGGCCCGGTCCGGAGCGGGTGGCAAGTTGTTCGGCTCGGTGACCACAACCGATGTCGCCGAGGCGGTGGCGGCCCAGACCAAAGTGACCCTCGACCGCCGGCGGCTCCACCTGGACGAGCCCATCAAGACCCTCGGCACCCACGAGGTCCCCGTCAAGTTGCACGCCGACGTGGAGTTTCGGGTGACCGTGGAGGTCGTTGCCAGCTAGGGCCGTGGCGGGACGGGTCACATCGAGACGCTGCCCCGCGTTTACATGAACGGGGCCGCCTCTCGATGTGCCCGCCCCACCCACTCGCTCCCGCCTGCTGGCCGTCGATTGATGGGTCGCGCTCGTGACGAACGCAGCGCGGGCGGAATAGCACCGCTGCCCGACGCAGGGACGGAGTCGGCGAATACTGTTCACTAGTGGACCGTATGTGACCCATTACTGAACAGTATTCGGATCGGATCTCAGCGGCTGGGCGGACCACCGAGGTCTCCCACACATCCCGCCCCTTCCCACTCAGGGAGAGAGACATAAGTGACGAAGTGGGCAGCGGCGGGCGTGAGTGGGAAGCGGGGCCGGCACGGCAGGGAGGCTGCTCCGTTCATGTAAATGCGGAGCAGGCTCCTGACGTGCCGGGCTCGCTACCGTCCGAGGCTGTCTCACCCGGAACGTATGTTTGTCCCGTGAGGACACCGCCGACTTTCTCCCCAGTCACAGGCGGCCTGTCCACACGTAATCCAGAACCTAACGGGTCTGGTTCCCCACAGGCGCCAGCGACTTAGGTAGATCCCGCATGGTGCAAGTGATTGAGGACGCTCGGCGACGAGCGCAGACGGGATCTGGGTCCGCTCGGATCCCGCCCCACAACCTGGATGCCGAGCAATCTTTGCTCGGCGCCATGCTGCTCGCCCGTGACGCCATCGCCGCGGCCGTCGAGACGTGTGGCGTGGACGACTTCTACAAGCCGGCTCACAGCCACATCTTCGACGCCATCACCACCCTCTACACCCGGGGAGAGCCCTCCGACCCGGTCACCGTCGCCGACGAGCTGTCCCGGGCCGGACTTCTGGAGGCGGTCGGTGGCCTCGCCGCCCTGATCTCCCTGCAGGCCGACACCCCGGCGACGACCAACGCCTCGCGCTATGCCCGCATCGTCGAGGAGCACGCCCTCTTGCGCCGGATGATCGCGGTAGCGGGTGAGATCGCCGAAATGGGCTACAGCCTCCCTGACGATGTGGCGGCCGCCGTCGACCGGGCCGAAACCCTGGTGTTCGAGGTGGCCGAACGGCGGGTCACCGACAGCCTCAAGCCGCTGCAGAGCTTGCTCGTCGAGACCCTGGATCGCCTGGAGCGGCTCTTCGACCGCGGGGAGGCGATCACCGGCGTGCCGACCGGCTACATCGATCTCGACGAGCGACTGTATGGGCTCCAAAAGTCGTCGCTCGTGATCGTGGGCGCCCGGCCGGCGATGGGTAAGACCGCGTTCGCCCTGGGCATGGCCGCCCATGCCGCCATGGAAGCCCGAGTGCCGACGCTGGTGTTCTCGCTGGAGATGTCCCACGACGAGCTGACCCAGCGCCTGCTGGTGTCGGAAGCCAGGGTGGACGCCGGCCGGATCCGCAACGGACGCCTGGCCGAGTCGGACTGGCCCAAGATCAGCCAGGCCATCGCCCGCCTCGGCGACGCCCCGCTCTTCATCGACGACAACCCCAACCTGACCGTGATGGAGATGCGGGCCAAGGCCCGCCGGCTCAAGGCCCACGCTGGTGGGCTGGGCCTGATCATCGTCGACTACCTGCAGCTCATGTCCAGTCGTACCACCTCCGAGAACCGCCAGATCGAGGTGTCCAGCATCAGCCGGGGCCTCAAGATCCTGGCCCGCGAGCTCGAGGTCCCAGTCGTGGCCCTGTCGCAGCTGTCCCGCAACCTGGAAATGCGAGCCGACAAGCGACCCCAGCTGTCCGACCTGAGGGAGAGTGGATCACTCGAGCAGGATGCCGACGTGGTGTTGTTTCTGTATCGAGATGAGATGTACAACGCCGAGTCGGCCGACCGGGGCAGCGCGGAGGTCATCGTGGCCAAGCACCGCAACGGACCGACCGGTAAATGCCAGCTCGCCTTCATCGACCACTACGCCCGCTTCGCCAACATGGCGCGGGTCTAACGGCACCGGACGGCGGGGTTAGGGTGCCGGCGGTGCCTTCGGAGATCGTGCGTCTGCCCGCGCAGACCCAGCAGTTCCCGGAGTTGCTCGAGTGGATCGACGCCGCTCATCCGGGCCACATCTCGGTGCTCGACGTCGGCGGCGGCGGCGGCTTCTATGACTTCCCCGCGGCTATCCGGACCCGAGCCCGGCGCATGGTGGGCGTCGATCCCGACCCGGGCGTCCTCGAGCGCCCGTGGCTGGACGAAGGCCATCAGGCACTGGTGGAGGAGTATGCGCCCGGCGCCGGCGAGCGCTTCGACGTGGCTTTGTGCGTGTACGTCGTCGAGCACGTGGAGGCGCCCGCCCCCTTCCTCGAAGCGATCCGATCCCTATTGGAGCCGGGCGGCTCCTGCTTCGGGGTCACCCCCAATCTGTGGCACTACTTCGGTCTGGCTAGTGCCACCGCGGCCCGCGTCGGTATCGAGGACTGGCTGCTCCACCAACTCCGGCCGGCGGAGCTGATCGAGGCCTACCACTCGCCGGTCCGGTATCGGCTCAACACCGTCCGGCGTCTGCGCTCGACGGCCCTCGCCGCCGGTTTCCGGGGTGTCGAGTTGCGGGTCTTGGAGCAGGCGGGGATGTTCGAGACCTACTTTCCGCCCCGCTTGCGGTGGGCACCACGCGGCTACTCTCGTATCATCAACGGCTGGGGCCGCCCGCAGTTGTTCGGAACGTTGCTCTTTCGGCTGACGACCTGAGGGGGTAGCAAGGTAAATGGGCGTCGTGACGGGTGGTAGCGTCTGCGAACTGCGCCGCGTCACCGCTCGGCGCCGGGAGATCGGCCGCTTTCCCGGTGACATTCTCCCCGGTTACGGGGCGTTGTCGCATCGGTCAAGTTCTCCACAACATGTGGATCACCTTGTGGATGACAGTCGGGTGGAAGGCGTAAATACCAAATGACCAGGGTCGACGAGTTGTGGACAAGCTGCTCTGATTTGCTGCGGAGCGAGGTGTCGGAGTCCATTTGGCGTACGTGGCTCGATTCGGTCGAACCGGTGGACACCGATGAGCAGGTGTTCGTCCTGTCCGCGCCGAGCTCGCTGGTACGGGACCGGCTGGAGGAGCGTTACATCCCCCTTTTGAAAAAAGTGGTGACCCAAGTGAACGGGTCCGAGCTTCCGGTGCGGATCATCGTTCGCCCGACGCCCGACGGCGTCGAGCAGTTGGTCGTCATACCCCCGGAACCGAGCGAGGAACCAGCCCGAACACCGACCCAGCCGGATCGGGTCGCCTCCAACGGCCCCACCCTGTCCGGGGGCGGATCCGGGCGGATGGAACCACCGTCGCTCAACCCCCGGTACACCTTCGACGCCTTCGTGATCGGATCATCGAACCGCTTCGCCCACGCCGCCGCACAGCGGGTGGCCGAGACCCCAGCGGCCAGTTACAACCCCCTGTTTATCTACGGCGACTCCGGGTTGGGAAAAACCCACCTGTTGCACGCCATCGGCCATTACGGCATGGAGAACTTCCCGGGACTGCGGATCCGCTACGTCGGGACGGAAACGTTCATGAACGACTTTGTCGACGCCATCCGCAACAGCAGCCAGTCGACCTTCAAGCGCCGCTATCGGGAGTGCGACGTGCTGCTAGTGGACGACATCCAGTTCATGGAGGGGAAGGAAGGCCTCCAGGAGGAGTTCTTCCATACGTTCAATTGGCTCTACGAGGGATCCAAGCAGATAGTGCTGTCCTCGGACCGTCATCCCCGCTCGATCGCCACCCTGGAGGACCGCCTCCGCAGCCGTTTCGAGTGGGGGCTCACGACCGACGTGCAACCCCCTGAGCTCGAGACCCGCCTGGCCATCCTGCGCAAGAAGGCCGAGGGTGAGCGTATCCCGATCCCGGGTGACGTCCTCGAGCTCATCGCCACCCACGTTCGCGACAACATCCGGGAGTTGGAAGGCGCCCTCATCCGGGTGTCGGCGTTCGCCAGCCTCAATCGGGAGCCACCCACTCGGGAGATGGCCGAACGCGTGCTTTCCGACATCCTCGATGCCGATCGGCCCCGTCAGATCACTCCCAAGGTGATCATGGACGCCACTTGTGCGGCGTTCGGATTCAGCGCCGATGAGATTTGCGGGACCAGCCGGCGCCGGCCCCTCGTCATCGCCCGCCAGATCGGCATGTACGTCTTCCGTGAGCTGACGGACTTCAGCTACCCGGCGATCGCCCGCGAGTTCGGCGGGCGGGACCACACCACGGTCATCCACGCCGTGGAGAAGGTGTCCGGGCTCATGAAAGAACGCCGCCAGGTGTACGACCAGGTGACCGAGCTCATCTACAACATCAAGGGCGGCGGCTGAGATGGCGCCTGGGGACCACACTGTGACGGTGCTGTGTCGGGGCGATGTGATTCCAGGGGATAGGCGGGTGGGTACCCACAGGGCATCGCCAACGGTGTCACACCCCTGTGCGATCCTGGGGATGGACCGAGGCGATCGACGACCCGCTGACCTGCATCATCGTGGGGTTGTCCACAATTCACAGGACCTATTGCTACTGACACCAAGAATTCAAATTCAACAAGAAGAAGTAGGGAAGGCACTGCCGTGAAGTTTCGATGCGAGCGTGATGTCCTCGTTGAGGCTCTCGGCACGGCCGGGCGGGCGGTAGCCGGCCGAAGCGGGGCCTTGCCGGTCCTGGGAGGGGTACGTCTCTCGGTCAGCGGCGACGCCCTCCAGGTCACGGGCACCGACCTGGACCTGACCATCACCGTGGAGACGGCGGTGAGCGGCGGCAGTGACGGGATCGTGGTCGCTCCCGGCCGGTTGATCACCGACATCGTGCGGGCCCTCGAGCCCGGTGCGGTGGCGCTGGAAGCCGACGAGGAGGAGCTGCGGATCGCGTCGGGCCGGTCGCATTTCACCGTGAGGACCCATCCCGCTGGTGATTTTCCCCGCCTCCCGGTGCCGACGGGCGACACCGTCACGCTGCCCGCAGCCGGGCTCACCGACGCCTTGCGCCAGGTGACCCGGGCCGCGTCCAACGAGGATTCCCGGCCGATCCTGACCGGGGTGCTTATGGCAGCCGAGGAGGGCGGCTTGCGCCTGGTGGCCACCGACTCCTACCGGCTGGCCGTGCGGGACCTGCGCGGGGTCGGGGTACTGGCCGAAGGGCAACGGGTGCTGGTGCCCTCGCGGGCGCTCAACGAGCTGCAGCGGCTGCTCGGCGCGTCGAGCGCCGATGTGGCGCTGCGCCTGGGTCCGCACGACGCCACCTTCAGCACCGGCCTGGTGGCCTTGACGACGCGGCTGATCGAGGGCGAGTTTCCCAACTACCGGCAGCTGATCCCCCCCTCGTACCCGAACCGGCTGATCGTCGGGCGGGAGGCGCTCCTCGACGCCGTCCGGCGGGTCAAGCTGCTGGCCCGGGACGCCACCACCCCTGTTCGCATCGCCTTGCGCCCCAATGGCATCGAGCTCACTGTCATCACCACCGACTGGGGCACGGCTACCGAGGACGTCGATGCCAAGTACGAAGGGGCCGAGATGACCGTGGCCTTCAACCCGAACTACCTGATCGAAGGGGTGGAAGCCATCACCGGTGACGAGGTGGCCCTCGACACCCTGGACGCCCTCAAGCCCGCCACCCTGCGGCCAACCGAGGGTCACGACTACCTGTACTTGCTCATGCCGGTACGGGTTTCGTAAGTGAGTTTGTCGGAGGGCGGGCGGCGGGCTCGGGGGCGGGTCCGGTCTACGACAACGGACCCGCCCCTCTCGCCGCCGCCCGCCCTCCTCATCAATCACGCTTTTAGTTGCACAAGGGTGGTTGAACGCCTTTTGCCGACTTCGCCACATGAGGCTGAGTCCCGAAAGGCGAGTAACCACTACCCGCCTTTTCTCGTTCTCGGCGGGGGTGATCGGATAAAGGGGGGCCGGCGCAGTGAGGGGGTGGTCCGTTCATACCGGACCACCACCTCACTGTGGCCGGGCTCCCTCTAGGGGGGCGGCGACCGAGTATGCATCTCGATCGTCTTTGGTTGACGGACTTCCGTAGCTACACCGAAGCCGAGTTCTCCCCTGCTCCGGAGGGGATCACGGTGGTCAGTGGGGCCAACGGGGAGGGTAAGACCAACCTGTTGGAGGCCATCGGATACCTGGCGACCCTGCGGTCTTTTCGGGGGAGCCCGTCTGAGGCGCTGGTCCGCGCCGGTGAGACCCGCGCGGTGGTGCGGGCCCAGGGAGTACGGGAGGGTCGCCACCTGCTGGTCGAGGCGGAGCTGCAAGCCGCGGGCCGGGACCGGGTTCAGGTCAACAGCCAACCGCTGCGCCGCTCCCGTGACCTGCTGGGCGCCTTCTGCGTGACCGTGTTCGCCCCTGACGACCTGGGACTGATCAAGGGAGGCCCGTTGGTGCGCCGGGAGTACCTCGACGATCTCTTGGTGTCCCTGCATCCCCGACATGACGCCACCATCTCCGAGGTCGACCGGGTCATCAGGCAGCGCAACGCCCTCCTCAAGTCCGCTGGGTCCGCGGCCGGCGCCGGCCGCCCGTTGCCGCCCGATGTCGTCAGCACCCTTGACGTTTGGGACGCCAAGTTGGCCGAGGCGGGCGAGGCCCTGGTCGCCGCCAGAGAAGCGCTCACCGCTGCCCTGGAACCCCTGGCGGGGGAGGCCTACGGACGGGTGGCGGCGGGCGTCGCCCACCGAGGCCGGGCCGCAGTCGGACTTCTCTACCAACGAAGCTGGTCGGGCGGTCTGCACTCGGCTCTCGGCGAGGCTCGCCGGGATGACCTTCGTCGGGGGGTGACGACCGTGGGCCCGCACCGGGATGAGCTCTTCCTGCAGGTCGGCGGCCTGGCCGGTCGCACTCATGCCTCGCAGGGTGAGCAGCGATCGCTGGCCCTGGCGCTGCGCTTGGCCGGCCATCAGTTGGTCACCGAACGGATCGGGAGTCCACCGATCCTGCTGCTCGACGACGTGTTCTCCGAGCTCGACCCGTCCCGCTCCGAGGCCCTGCTCACCTGCCTGCCGTCGGGCCAGGCGGTGGTCACCACCGCCGGGGACCTCCCCCCGGGGGCCGAGGTGGCCGCCCGAGCCCGCGTCGAGGACGGGAAGTTGCTCTCGTGACGACGTGGCGTCCGGCCCGACCGAGCGCCGCGGAGCGAGAACCACGGCCGGTCGCTGATTATCTGGACGAGGTGACCCGATCGCTCGGCGCCCCCCGGGCCCAACTCCTGGCCGCG
>Ga0302326_10001085_pt1 | contig 71331 bp, 61 predicted proteins | sample Palsa_T0_3_FD_202264 | JGI IMG/M metagenome (GOLD analysis project Ga0302326, IMG submission 202264) | Peat permafrost microbial communities from Stordalen Mire near Abisko, Sweden - Palsa_T0_3 | ecosystem: Environmental > Terrestrial > Soil > Palsa > Peat permafrost | place: Sweden: Abisko... | reverse complement strand
CTAGACGCCAATCGGTGGCGATGTTTTCGAACCCGGATTCGGTGAGCGTGAGGAGCGTGCCGGTCGCGGTCTTTTCAAGTCTAAACTCGACAAGCGTCCTCGGGGCTGTGGAGTAGTCGGCCGAGTAATTCGCTGGATCGACGGATCTGATGAGGGGCCAAGTGAAGGAAAAGAGCCGCTCCGGCTCCATGGCCTCAACCAGGGCTTCCCATTTCACATGTTGATAGCCGGGATAAGTGATCTGGCCGCGCACAACCTGGCCAACCACGAAAGGGCCTTCCAGCTTCACGCGGAACCATTCACCGAATTCGCGATAGTCAGTGAGCGCACGCCAGACGCGGGAAACGGGGGCTTTGATCTCAATACGTTTTTCAATGCGATCGGTCATGATCGGCAACCTCAAGGTTGCATAATAACGGGAGCCGGCCCGGAATGCAACCATTTGGTTGCGCATTCAGCGGCGGAAATCCGGCGGCATTAAGAAAACCGTCAGGCTTGACAGGTTCCGGCGTTCGCTCTAGTCTACGGATACTTGGTTCGGGTAGATGCCCGGCCACAAAGGACTCGATGACCCGCTTCTCCACTCCCGCAATGAATATGTGCTGCCGCTGTCAGGGCTGCGCCGCGCGGGCGTGTTCGCTGGGCTAGATTCCGAACAAAATCGGAAACCCCGACGACCCACCCGCCCATGGCGAGTGGGTTTTTCGTTTCTGGGTGCAAAGCACCCGCATGCAAATTGCAGTGAAGGAGATTTTCAATATGAGCGTCATTCAGGAAAGCCGAATCCCCCGCATCCTCGAAAGTGCGCCGGATTTCGAAGCCAAGTCCACCCAGGGCGTCATTCGCCTCAGCGATTACACATCGAGGGGCAAGTACGTGCTGCTCTTCTCGCACCCGTCTGACTTTACTCCGGTCTGTTCCACCGAGTTCATCGCGTTTGCGCGCGCCTGGCAGCGATTCGAGGACCTGGGCGTGCAGCTGATCGGCGTTTCGATCGATTCCATTTATTCGCACATTGCCTGGGTGCGGGATCTTGAGAAGAATGCCGGCATCGAGGTCAAGTTCCCGGTCATTGCCGATCTCGACCAGAAGGTGGCCGGGCTTTACGGCCTGGTGCATCCGGAGGCATCGGATACCTCGACGGTGCGTGCAGTCTTTGCGATCGATCCCAAGCAGACGATCCGCGCGATCATTTACTACCCGCAGCAGCTGGGCCGGAATATCGATGAACTGGTGCGCGTGTTCCAGGGATTGCAGACGATCGATGGAAACGGCGTCAGTGTAGGAGCCGACTGGCAGCCTGGACAGGACGTGATTGTGCCCGCGCCCGCCACGGTGGCCGATGCCGCCAAGCGCACCAACGGCGGGGGCGCCGGGTTGAAGGTCGAGACGTGGTACTTGTCGAAGAAGGAGCTGGCAGCAAAATAGTTCACAGTTCGTAGTGCTTAGTTCGCAGTTTTGTATTGCGGCAGACGAGGCCTCGATTTTCACGGACACTGTGAACTAAGAACTACGAACTGCTTTTCAAGCATCGGTGGCGAAGTGGCTAACGCGCAGGTCTGCAAAACCTGTATACGCGGGTTCGATCCCCGCCCGGTGCTCCAAATTCTGCGGCCTTTTTGATTTGAGCCCGAAGGTCGGCTCTCAGTGCAAATTCGCAGCGCGAAAAAACTGCCCGCTACAGCGCGATCAGCGGTCGCGGCAGGCGCGTCTTGGCGCGATCGAGAAAGAGGCGCATGCGGAGGGCTTCGGCACGCTGCACTGCGACAAGGCGCATCTGCCGGCGAATGTGATCGCGGTTTTCTAGCCGCGAGATTTGAGCCTCGTCGTAATCGGCATCGCGTTCCAGGCGCGTGACGCGATCTTCGAGGGTCTGGCGGAACCGGGGGCTGATTTCGAAGCCATCTTCCAGGGCGGAATCGTTCAACATGGCAGGCACCTTTTGCGGGAGCCCGGGCCAAATATCTTTTGCCATGGCCTCAAGTTTTTCCCGACGCAACCGATATTAACGACAACCCCATCCCTCGCGCCAGATTACGGTGTCGCGGGACGCAGGTAACGACTGTGTTCGAAAGTGCGCCATAGTCGTGGGGACAGGATAAGGCGAGAGCCGCCGATTCAGACGAAACGAGCCTACAAAGGCGCCACAGGCCAGGGTGGTTACCCGGCCTGTTACGCTCGTGCAAAAGGATATTGAACGACTCGGAGCTGCTCGTCAGTTGCTGCCGGAATTGGTTCCAGCCGCAGCCGCCACGCCGATCACCACCTTGGTGCCACCGTCAAGATGCACATCTTTTTTGGCGCCGAGCAGAATGCCCGAGGCTTGGGCCATGCGCGGGTCCTGCTGGCCCGGTTCATTGTTTGCGAGCAAGACGCCGGGGATCGACGTGGTGCGGATGGCGATATTCCCGGTTCGCGCCACGATGGTTCCAGCAGCGGGGCCCGCAAAACTTGCCGCGGGAGGGCCGCCGTTCATCTGAGGTTGAGGCTGGCTCTGTGCGGCCGCACTACCGGGGCCATTCATACTGCCGCCAGGAGCCGAGGGCATGGGTCCCGAAGGTCCGCTGGGCGTAGCCGCCATCGTGTCCGGGGAGCTGTTCGGGGTGTCGCTTCCAGACGGCGAAAGGGACTGTATTTCCGAATGGATCGCGACATTTTGGCCGCCCTTCAATTCGACGCGATCAAATTGAAGCGCGACCTGGGAGTTGTCTTTCGCGTCTCCGCTTGGCTTGACCTGCGTTACGCGACCAATCAGTTTCGATCCCTTGGGGATCTCGGTGCCATCGAACGTCTTTACGTTGGACTTGGTCTTGATCACTACGCTGTCGCCGGTCTTGGCCGTCCTGGTATCCAGCTTGTCCACCAACTCACCATTCACGGGGCTCAGCTCGACTGCCGTTACTGGAGAGGATGCCGGCGCGGATTGGGGTAGCGTGGATTGCGGCTGTGCCTGTGTGGCGGGAGGTGGCGGGCTGTTAGGTTGCCGATCTTGAGACCCCGTCGTGGATCCTGCTTGTTGCGCCAACAGGGGAAGGCTCGCCAGAGCGAATACTGCGGTTGCGAGCGTTTTGGCATTTCTCATAGAAACTCCTTCATAAGCTTTATCCGCGTCGCCGCCTATGCGCGGGAACGGAGCACGGCCAACTTACCCCGCTCTATCCGCAAGCGTTGAGCCAAACACGCCGGGGGCGCCCGGTCATCTTGTCAAGAGGTTGATTCAAGAGAAATTAAGGTCGCGGCCGTAAGTGCGGCGCGGAAAGCGCACAAGAGAGAAGGCCGTATTTTCTTCGGTAACCGTGTAAGTTTTCGCAGGTAGGATTTTCAAGACCCACCTGCTTTTTTATGTAAATTACCTCGGGCATTTTCGGAGACGAATAAGGAAATAATGATCGGGAATATGTAGGATACGTTGGCTCCGAAAACGCCCAAGCTTTTTGAAGCGTCATTTTACCGAAACGATTGCGGCGAGTCTGGCCTTGCGCCTGGCCTTCGCCTCCACAGTGTCTCCCGCTTTGGCAGACCCCGTTTTCGAGGAGTTGGAGTCGAATCCGATCACCGATGCGCGGTTTACCGGCGGCCTTTGGGTGTTGCTGAACGCTGAGGAGCCGCTTACGCCCTCGCTTATGGGGCGAGCCTGAGCATTCACGAACGCGGATCGATCCGCTTGAGTGCCGGCAGGATGCGCGGTTGCGTTTTCCTGGGCGGCTGCATCCGTCTGGCGCAACACAACCGGAAGGCTCGAAACGATAACGACGGCCACTGCAATCAGAATGGCAGATTTCATGGGGAGGGGCCTCCAGCAAATACAGTGCACAGGTCGTGTCGGCTGCGCGACCGCGATTTTGGCGCGCATTAGTAACGGTATTCGTTGTGATGCCCCGCTAGATGCATGCGCGATGCCAGGATGAGGGGAGTACACACGAAGGTAATGGCCGCCGTCTCGTGTTCTGGCACGAGGGGACAAGCCGCTGATTTGAGTAGAGCCAGCTCACGGCTAAATTCGGACACGATTGTTCGATAAGCAATTAATTGGGCCGCGGGAGCGCGCAGATATCTTCGCGGCCAGGCAGGTGTGTAGATTTTTTATTTCAAGCGGCAAAGGCCGGCGGAGGAGAGGTAATTTCTACTTTGCTATTGTCCCGAGGAAGGGGCGAAGTAGCCTTTGCGCACTTGCACCTTCATCCCGTTGCCTTTGCACTCCACCGCGATGCGGCGGAACGTGCCGTCCTGCTTGGTGTTGGTCGGCGTGTAGCTGGCCACATACTGCGTGCGCAGTTCATCCTGGATCTGCTGGAAGGCAGCCTCAAGCTTGTTGCCGTTATTGCCCACATTGATCAAGCGGGCGCCGGTCTCATCCGAGATTCTTTTTGCCGCGGAGTAGCCTCCGTAGCCAAAGCCGCCGTAAAAGCCGGTGTCGGCAATCAGGATCACGTAGACCATGACGTTATTTTTTTCCGCGGCGGCAATCGCTTCGCTGATCTTGTGCTCGCTGCCTTCATCTTCGCCGTCGGTCAGGATGATCATCGCCTTGCGGCCGGTCTCTTGATTCATTTTCTGATTTGAGGCCATATAAATGGCGTCGTAGAGCAGTGTTCCTTTGGGCGTGCCGTGCACAGGCACGGGTCCGCCGCCAAGTCCCGGAACGCCGCCGGCGCCGTTGCCGCCCGCGGTGTTGATCTCGGCTTTATCCATTGCGTGCGCCAGCAAATGAGGACTGTTCGTGTAGTCCTGCAGCAAGTCGATATTCACATCGAATGAAACCAGGAAGGCCTGGTCCTTCTGCCGAAGGACTTGCTGGAGGAATTGGCTGCCCGCCTGCTGCTCGAGCGGCAAAACCCGCTGCTGGCTCCCGGAGGTATCGAGAAGAATGCCCAGCGTGAGCGCCTGGTTGGTCTCCGCGACGAAGTGCTTGAGCGTCTGGGGCACCTTGTCTTCCGCAACCGAACAGTCGTTCTGGGTGAGATGGGGAACCAGGTTGCCGCTCTTGTCCTTCACGGTAAAGAACAAGTCGACCAGGTTGACCTCGATCTTGAACGTGGCAACCGACTGATCTTCGGGCGGCGCATCCGGGGCGTTGCTGACAGGGGGCGCATCGGGCGAAGGCGCAAGCTGGGCTTTTGCCGAGAGAGAAAACACCGGCAGCGTCAACAAAAGCGCAGCAGCCAACAGGGGAATCCGCATCTGATGTGATAGACGGCAAAACGCCTACGAAGAGAGCATACTCCAACGGTTTCACGGTGGAATGGGCAACCTGCGGGGCCGTGGCGCGTCTGATACTCTGACGAGTGCAGCCAGGGAACAAGTCAACAGTGAAAAAACGGTCGTTTGGGGTGTGGGATAGACGACACGAATTGTAGAGAAGCTGGCTTTCCGTTCGGCAGGATTCGGCCCGCAAAGCCGGTACCCCGGATGCGGTTTTTGGAGGAAGATAGGCCTGTGAAGCTTGGTTTCAAGATAAAGGCGCTGGGCGCGGTTTTGAGTGTGGGCCTGAACTTCGCCGCAGTGGTTTCAGCCCAGCAGCAGTCGTCCGTCCCGGATGCCCCAGCGCCCCAGAATCCTGCCCCGTTGGGCAGTGTGGGCGGCCCGATTACGCCCGGCATCGGCGCTGGCAGCGAACCGACAGCGGATGGCGGATCTCCGAATTCTTCCTCGACGCAACAGCCCACGCCTGGCACACAGCCCACCAGGGCGCCGGAGCCGATTCAGGCCACACCGCCAGAGACCGCTTCACCTGCGGAGTTGGCCAATATCTTTCGCATCAATGTGACCTACGTCGAGGTTCCGGTCACTGTGAAAGATTCAAAGGGAAATCTGGTGCCCGGCCTCACATGGCGGGATTTTCGGGTCTTTGAAAACGGGACATATGAGCCGCTGAAAGTCTTTTCCGTAGACCCCATGCCGCTTTCGATCGCGTTTGTTATCGACCAGGGCCTGACCTCCGATGTGATGGACCGCGTGAATGAATCGATGGGCGCAATTCAGGGCGCACTGACCCCCTACGACGAACTGGCGATCTTCACCTACAGCCACATCTCTCACGAGTGGACAGGCTTCACCGGCGCACAGAGCGCACGCGTCCCAGCCGTTTTCGCAATCGCGAAGGCAAGCGGCACCGAAGAGCTGATCCCGGTCAACAGTGGGCCTTTGGCGGGTTGCAGTGTTCATGTCAACGGCAATTGCGCAGATCCGAACCTTCAAGAGGGGCGGTCGACCGGAAGTGGGAGCGGCGTCATCACGATTCCCAAAGAAATTCACACGCTCAACGACGCCATTCTCGCCGCCGCGAAGGAGCTTTCGACTCGGCCGAAGGGGCGCCGCCGCATTATTTACGTGATCTCCGATGGGAAAGAAGCCGGCAGCAAGGCAACCTACAAGGACGTGCTGCGCTATCTGCAGACGAACAATATCGCTGTATGGGGAACACTGGTGGGCGACTCGGCGCGCTGGGGCGAGGGCTACCTGAGCCGCTTCCACATACCTTTCCAGATGAACGACAATCTGCTCGTCAAGTACATCTACACCACCGGTGGCCAGCCCGACTCCGAGAAGAATCTGAATGGCATTGAGAAGAGCTACGAAAAGATCGCAACCGAAGCCCGCAACCAGTACACGCTCGTCTACTCGACTAACGAGTCGATCTACGACAGCAAATTCCGCAACATCGACGTGCGCGTGGAAAGGCCCGGCATGGATGTGATTGCGAAGAAGGGCTATTATCCCTCGGCGGAAGACCAGCGTCCCTGAGTGGGCGATTCGCCGTTGTTTTGAGGAGCAGAAAGGCCTGGGTCGATTGACCCAGGCCTTTGGTTTCTATGGACAGAACGGCAAGGGCAGAGCTACCGATTCTCGCTTCCGGGCTGTTTGCCCTTCATGGCCAACCGGTCGCACGGAGCCTGCGAGATTCTACTTCTGGTCGGCGGGAGTTGTGTTGGGTGGCGGAGGCGCGGTGTTTTGCGTGTTCTGGGTGGGCGGAGTGGGTTCGGTGATCCCCTTCAAGCCTTCCTTAAAGCCTTTTAATCCTTCGCCTAGTCCTTTACCCATCTCTGGCAGCCGCTTGGCACCAAACAATAAAAACGCCACCACGGCCAGCACGATCAAGTGCCATGGTTGCAGAAGGTCGCCCATAATTGAATCCTCCACGCGCCGCGTCAGACCGGCGCATTCCGACATCGTTCATTGTCGCACAAAGGCTACCCGAGCGGGGGCGGTTGGTCGCTTGCAATGGAACGGAAGTTGCACAGCTCACCGGATGGGTGCGGGATCAATTGACTTTGGCGGGACTGCCGAGCCGCTCGGTTACCATGGCAAAAAAGCTTGCCAGGTCCTCTTCTTCCCCCATGGTTAGCCGACGATAAACTTTGATGAGCGGAAACAGGCGCGAGCCACGCACATCGACTGCGGGAACCGCGACGGCGCCGCCTGGATACGGTGTCATCTCCCACGCGCCGTTGTAACGGCGGCGCAGCACTTCGCCGAGATAGCTTCCCCACAGACGCACTTCAAAGTCGAGATCAACATCGGGACTTTCGCTGACGAGCACCAGGATCTCGTCAAGCTTCTCGATCGATGCGGCACTGAAGTCGAGTTTTTGCTGAAATCCATCGCCGCCTAGTTCGACGGCCGCCTGTGCATAGCCGTCCATCATGGTTCCCAGGTCAGGGAAAGGTTCCGATTCCAGCCGATTCCGCAGGGCACTCATTTCTCTCTAGGGTAACTCCGTGCGCCGTGGCTGTCTTGACCCGAAAGGGGAAAGAACATTACCTCTTATGGCACACTGAAAGGTGACCAATGGAGGATTTCTCCGTCCGATGAAGACACTCAAGTGGATTGCTGCCTGGATTGGCGCGTGGGCCGTGTTGACGCTCGCCGCGGGCACGGCAAACTCCGCAAGCCGCGATATTTATCCCGACCCTGCGCAGGCGCAAACCGACATCAACGCCGCTCTCAAGAGCGCGGCAGCCACCCATAGACGCGTTCTGCTCGATTTCGGTGGGAACTGGTGCGGCGATTGCCAGGTACTCGACATCTATTTTCACAATGAAGAGAACCGGCCGATTCTCGATGCCAATTTCGTCCTGGTCCACGTCAACGTCGGCCATCTCGACGAGAATGTCGATCTGGCCGAACAATACAGAATTCCACTCAAGAGAGGCGTTCCCGAGCTGGCGGTTTTGAGCGAGAGCGGCAAGCTGCTTTACAGCACGCAGACTGCGGAGTTCGAGAAGATGCAGGGGATCGAGTCGTCGGCGGTCACGCAGTTCCTGGTCAAATGGAAGCCCACCAAGCCCGGTTGCTCGGCGGTGATGGTGACTTGCTAGGTCCGGTTGCAAACCTTCTGCGCGGAGCGGAAGCAGGACCGTAATTTACCCGGAGATAAGTTGAAATTCGATATGGAACAAGCCTCGCATAGCGAGGTTTACAAGCTGTTGATCGGGCTGGTAGCGCCGCGGCCGATTGCGCTGATCACCAGCATGGACAGGAATGGGCAGCTGAATGCCGCGCCCTTTAGTGCATACAACTATTTCTGCACTGACCCGCCGATTATCGGCGTAGGCGCTGCCAACCGTCCCGATCAAGCCTTTGTTCCCAAGGACACGGCGCGCAATATTCGCCGCACGGGCGAGTTCGTCGTGAACATCGTCACCGAAGATATTGCGGAGAAGATGAACATCTGCGCGGTCGATTTTCCAGAGGGGACGAACGAGCTGGAGGTTGCCGGGTTCACCACCGCGCCGTCGCAGGTAGTAAAGACGCCTCGCATCGCGGAGGCGCATGCGGCGCTCGAGTGCCGCGAACATACGACGCTGGAGATTGGCCGGTCGCGCATCATTCTCGGGCGCGTCGTGGCCATCTATGTCGAAGACCGCTATGTCGATCCCGCCGGGCCCTACATCAAGGCCGAGGAACTGCACGCGGTAGGGCGCATGAATGGGTTGGGGAACTATGTGCGCACACGCGATGCGTTTGTGAAGATTCCGCGCCTGTCGTATGAGGAATGGAAGAAGCGGCAGTAGCGAAACATCGTTGGAGTTGCAGCAGGCGTTGATTTACAGTCCACGGAGAAAGTCGTTGAAACTCTTCGCATGTGGCGACGCCCGTTCTACTTTGGTGGGATCAATGAGCGCCAGTAACGCGAAGCCATGTTTGACCTTGTGATATTCCCCTTTGTGCTCGCATGGTTTGGATGCGTGCTTAAGACATGGCTCGAGATCATCTTTGCGGATAATCTCGACGTTCGTAGGGCTGCCGCGAAGACTGCCCGTCAAGAATCCGTGTCCATAGAACGCCGCCAACGCTTCGCGATCCGCGAGAAACCATGCTTCCATCGCCTGAACCATGAGGAAGACCTGATGATTATTCAATGCTGGAAACCGCCAGTGATCGCGAACGGAGAGATGACGCAGAGGTTCGGTAATTACCGGTTCCTCAGAGTCAACCAACAGTGCGCAAATATCGCCTCGCTTGCTTATCCGAATTTGAGTCTGGAATTTATCGAACGCTTCATTTCGACTGCCGCAAGCGACTATTCCCGGCTTTCGGCCCACCGGCGCAAGATTTCCGCAATAGACGGAGAAACCTGGCGGCAGCCTCGGCGGTACTTTCCCCATCTCCTCCGCCTTCGACGAAGATGATCGCGCTCACCAGCGATTTCCCCCGATCTGTCCGCTGGCCCAGAGGTTCCCAAGAGAGTACTTCTTAAGCCACACATTTGGTTCCTCCCCATCGAGGCGCTTTATCTCGGTCGCACCCACAACTTTTTCGCATACGCATATCGCTTCTGGTGTGTCAGAGAAGGCATCGACCAGAGCCGTGGAATGTGTCGTCACAATCAACTGCGTACGTTCCGAAGCATCGCGGAGCAAGTCGGCGAGAGTGGGAAGAATGTCTGGATGGAGGCCGAGTTCGGGTTCTTCAACGCAGGTAACAGGTGCTGGGGATGGGTTCAGGAGAATGGTGAGCAGTGCAAGCCAGCGGAGGGTGCCGTCGGAGAGTCTATAAGCCGGAATTGAGAATCCGCCCTCCTCATGGATTACAACCTGAAGATGCGTACCAATGAGCCGCACATCCACACCTTTGAGCGGCTCGTAGAACTTCTTCATCAGTCCATTGATCTGATCGAATACCTGACGATGATAATCCTTGTAGTGCGTAAGCAACTGAGCGAGGTTGCGCGCATTCTCTTCAAGCCGCTCGACAGGTTGCCCGACTGGAACTGGGTCGCGTGGTTTTAAGTCAGCCCCAAACTCCCAATCCTGATGAAAATCGAGATTCTCAAAGAACTCACCGATTTCGAAAAGCTCCGGCAGGTATTTGCCGATTAGTGCTTCCTGAAGTCCACGAGACGTACGCTGGGAAAGCACAGATCTCTCAGGATTCAGTTGAAAATCTAGGCTTGAGGAGAAGTTCGAAAGACCTTGGCGTGAGTTAAGCTTGCCCGCAGAACCACTACTTTCGAACGATGTATAAAGATTTCCGTCGGTACTACTAATGTCGCTGCGTCGAACCGTTTCATCTTTCACATAAAAGGATGAATTCAGTTTTGCGAGGCTTATCGAGTAATCGTACGTGCGAATTTCAGCCCGTGAGTTGCCAATTGGTAGGCTTTCTAAGGATATGCTCGCGGAAATAGATGAGGCCGCAGCCTTTTCGCTCCCTCCCTTCCATATCCACTCGTCAACTCCGCCTGTTTCGAGCACAACAGTCCAAGGGTCCTTGTCTGGAAGGCAACCTAAGAATCGAATAAGTTCAATCAGATTCGATTTGCCCGACCCGTTAGGCCCGATGAGGATGTTCAACGGTCCAAGCTCGATCTCCGGCGTATTCGGCCCGAAGGAGAGCAAGTTGACCGGCCGAATCGACTTGAGAAACGGGTGTTGGGTCACGGCTGCGCCTCCTTCCCTGAAAGAAACCGGGTGCTCGTTCTCACTTTACTACCCTAAGGGAGGATCGGAGCTTCATCGCGACGGGATGGAATCAGCAGGCCAAACGGGGCCTACTGGCTGATCGGCGCCAGATGCTTGGTGCGCGAGTAGGTGTACTGGACGCGGTGAATCACGGTAGTGGTCGAGAGCACCGCGAGCACCCATAACACCGGAGCCATCACGCCCCAGGTATTGAACAGCGCGCCCAGAATCACCAGGACAATGCGCTCCGGCCGCTCCATGAATCCCACCTTACAACTGCCGATGAGAGCCTCGGCGCGCGCGCGTGTGTAGCTGACCATGAGCGACGTCACCATCACAAACGCCACCAGCACGACATAACGGAAACGATTGATGCGGCCGTAGTAGACCAGCAGGCCGAAGAACAGCACCACGTCCGAATAGCGGTCGATGACCGAGTCAAAAAAAGACCCGAAGACCGTCACCTGGTTGTTGCGCCGGGCCACGCGGCCGTCCACCATATCGAAGATGCCCGCGCCGATGATGACCAACCCCGCGTAGAGGAACATGCGGCTAGGATCGGTCGCGTTGGCATGACCGAAGAGAAACGCCGCCACGATGTTGATGACGAGCCCGATGAAGGTGAGAACGTTGGGGGAAATGCGGGTAAGAGCCAGGCCGTACACAATGCGGTCTAGAAGCCAGCCGCACGCGCGGCCGAAAGCGCTGGTCCAGGTCATCCCTATCTTCCTAACTACTTCTTCGTACCGTTTTCGGAGTTCTCTTCGGCCTCGGCCTCTGCGGCTTCGTCGTGTACGGTGGTCAGCTTCAGAATCTCGAGCTCGCGTTTGCCGTTGGGCGTAACGATGGTGGCAACGTCGCCGACCTGCTTGCCCACGATGCCACGCCCAATTGGCGATGTGGTGGAGATCAGACCTTTGTTGACATCCGACTCCTCGCTGGTCACGAGCCGGTACACAATCTCCTCGTTTTTAGTCGAATCGTAGACCACCACAGTCGAACCGAAGCCGGCCTTGTCGTGGGGAATGTTGGCTAGATTCACGAGCGAGAGTTCAGCCATGCGTCTCTTCAATTGGCCGAGGCGCGCGTTGACGAAGACCTGGCGCTGCTTCGCCATGTGATACTCGGCGTTTTCAGACAAATCGCCCAGCGACGCTGCCTTCTTGATCTCGGCGGGCAATTCGTGGGCAAGCTCGTGCTCAAGGATCTGAATTTCCTTGAGAAGTTGTTTCTTGATGTGATCCGGCATCCAGGTTCCGTGGCGGGGAGCGTCTGACTCAACCGCGAACGATCGACGTTAGAAACTTCATTATACGCGGGGGAGAAGACAGAGAATAGGGATTAGGGAATAGGGAACAGCCGAGGCTCCGCGCCTAGAATATCGACTTCGTCTCCGGTGATCTGGGAGAGCTAGGTGCACATTCGGATTGCGGATTGCACACGACTCCAGCAATTCATGGCGGCGCGCTGCGATATGAATGCATCTATTCCCTGTTCCCTAATCCCTAGTCCCTGCTTTCTCTTCCAGAAACGATTGCAGAATCAGGGTTGCGGCAACCTGATCGACGACGCGGCGGTGCTCCTGCCGGGCATGGCCGGCTTCATACAGGATCTGGTGCGCTTCGCGCGTGGTTAACCGCTCGTCCCACAGGTGGATCGGCAGGCCGGTCAGCTCACCAAGGGCGGCGGCGAGTGCCTGGGTCTTGCCGGCTCGCGGGCTTGTTTCGCCGGAGAGATGCAGCGGATTGCCCACCACAATGCCAGCGACGCCAAATCTTCGCGCAAGACGCGCCAGCGAGCGCAGATCCTCGCGGGTGTTGCGCCGCCGCTCCAGCGTCAGCACAGGTTGTGCCGTGAGGCCCAGCTCGTCCGAGACAGCCACACCGATGCGCTTTGATCCGACGTCGAGGGCGAGATAGCGGAGATGAGGGGCAGTTTCCAGCTTCTGGCTCCTAGCCTCTAGCTTAAAGCTGCGGCTGGGAATGGGCGGGCTACTTCTTGAACCTGTCGGCCAGCGCAGCTGCGAGCACGGTCGCCTGGACCCAGCCCGAAACGATCAGCAACCAGCGGCTCCAAACCAGGAACCCATAGCTGTTGAACCATTTCAGCCCGTCAAGCCAGCCGATCCGGCACCAGGGCTGCGGCTGATGCTGCAGGTCGGGCATCCACTTGTCGTCCATCCCCAGCTTGATGAGCGGCACGGCGTTTTCCAGCGTGTAGATGAAGGGCTGGAAGGCCGGATAGTGAATGGAAACTGGTTTGATCGATTCATCGGGCTTCCTTGTCGCGCCTTTGATGCTCTCGGTATACGACGCGATCATGGCGGGCTGTGTTTGCACTGTCTCGATCATCGCCCCGCTGCGACTTCCGCCCGCAAAGATCAGCGTGCCGAGTGCAAGCGTAAAGGCAATCGACCAGCAGATGCGGATTGGCGACTTCTCCAGCCAGGCAAAAGTGACCCTTTGCCAGCGCCAGAGGATCCGGTTCGATTGGGCCTGTAGACAACGAAACCTGAAGAGAACGTATTTTGCGTCCCCGCGCTGTCCTTTCTTCTCCGGCAACTCGCGAAGCTGCATCCACGGCTGAGGCTCCATGCGCTTGTCTGGCGGTTGAAGGAGAATCCAATCGATACGGTCTCTTGCGACAAGCGGCAACTCGGCCGTGAACCTGTCTTTCGCGATGTCCGGCTCTCGCGCTGTCTCGTGGAGCGTCAGCTCCTCACAAATCAGCCCGTCTATGTTGAGATTCCCCGGCGCTGGCCAGCTTTCCCGGTCGTCACGCAGGTTCTTCACCGTCGCGCCGTAGAGCAGCAGGCGGGTGTCATTGGGTTTCTCAATGTTGTGCCAGATAAGATCGCCCGCGACCCAAGTTCTTGCAGTGCACAACTCGGACCTTCGCTTCGGCGACTACAAGATCGCCCTCGATTTCTGCTCCGAGCAGGCGAACCTCGCCCTCAGATTCGAAGCTCTTGTCCAGGAAGACGTTGCCGCCAATCCTGGCGCCGTCTGCTGACAGCGCGTCGTCCTTGCCCTTCAGCTTCGCGCCGGAGCAGCTAAAGTCTCCAGTGATTTCCGCGCTCAGCAAGCGAATCTCGCCCTCTGACTCAGTGCGCCGCAGAAAGAATGCGCCATGGATTGCAACCCCATCGGCGCGAATTCCCTGAGCCAGCGAGGAGTTGAAGATGAGGATTCCCCGGGTCTCCGCAAACCGGAGAATCATCTCTCCCTGAAACGTGCAGCTGCGAAAATCCAGCGTCGAGCGCACATGACAGTCTCCCAGATCGAGCTTGCCAGTGATGGTCGCGCCATAAACCCGTAAGCCCTGTGGGTCGATGTGAGGCGCAGCCTCTGGATCGGCTGCAAGCCACCGCAGGAATTCCGCGCGAACCACGGGTCGTGGGGCATCCTCCTCGGGGTCTGGCAAATCCTCGGAGCCCGCCGAGTCGCGCAGGACTTTCAACTCTGCTTGAGAGAGATTGGGGTCGAACCGCTGACGAGCGAACTGAATGAGCTCGTCTGCGCGAATTTGATCGAGCAGGATCATGCGGGAAGAATGCGAGGAGCGGTCTCCAGTCTGCCCTAGATCGCCTTCAGGGCCAAGGAAAAAGTTCCGTTGGAGCTAACCTCCCTACAAACCTCGCCTGTTCGCCAAACCGATACAATTCAAAAAGGTAGAGAATCCGCAGGGGCGAAAACCGCGTCTTAAGGCAGGGAAGGAATTTTCGAACAAAGCATGGCATCCCCCCCACGGAAAAGCGGGAAAAAGAAGGGCAGCGGCGCAGCGGGATTCCTGCTGATTACGTTTCTTCTCATAGTGGGCGTGGCTGTGGGCTTTGGATGGCTGGTGTTGACGCCGTTTGGTCCTTCCACCGAGACATTTGTCGATGTGGCTCCGGGGACGCCGGCTGTGCGGATCGGCCGTCTGCTTGAATCGGAGGGCATCGTGCGCAGCCGATATGCCTTTGATGCGGTGCGCAGCTGGAAGCGAGGGACCTTGCGGGCGGGCGAATACCGATTCGATCATCCCCTGACCGTGATGGAGGTCTACTCGCAGATCGAACGCGGGGATGTTTACACAAAAACGGTGACAGTGCCGGAAGGCGCCAGCATGTTCGATATCGCCGCGCGGCTGGAACAGGCGGGGTTTGGCGCGCAGCAGGGTTTTCTCATCGAAGCGCGGCGGCAGGCGGCCCTCGTTGCCGATCTGGACCCTACAGCAAAAAGTCTTGAGGGATACTTATTCCCGGATACGTATCACTTTCCCAGGAAGGCTACACCCGAGCAGATTGCGATGGCGATGGTGAAGCGCTTCCGGCAGGCTGCGGCGCAGGCGGGACTGACGGGGAATCTGCACAAGGTCGTTACGATCGCTTCGTTGGTGGAAAGGGAAACGGCCGTGGACGCGGAACGCCCCTTGGTGGCAAGCGTATTTGAGAATCGACTGGCAAAAAATATGCCGCTGATGACCGACCCCTCGGTGATTTACGGACTCGAATTGCAACGCCAGTGGCGCGGCTCGATCTATGCCAGCGATCTGAAGCGCGATACGCCCTACAACACCTACCTGCACGCGGGACTGCCTCCGGGACCTGTGGCGAATCCCGGACTGCCGTCGTTGCGCGCGGCCATGGAGCCAGCGCAATCGAACTACCTCTACTTCGTCGCGGCCGGACAGAATCCGCAGGGCAAGTCGATGTTCGCCACTTCGCTTGAAGAACATGACCGCAACGTCGCCAGCTATCGCCATGCCTTGAAGAAGGCAGGTAGCCGTTGAGAAAGAGCTATCGATGTGCCACAGCTTTGACGGCTTTTCCTTCGCTCCTCCTTGCGGGGTGTTCTCTTTTTCCGACCACGCGCAAGCTGCCGGTTCCTAAGGCTCCCGCAGTGACGCAATCCGCTACGGCCGACGAATTGGTGGCGCAGTTGAACGAGCGCTCTGATGCAGTCAACTCGCTGACGGCGACGGTAGAGATTCGGGCGACGGAACTGAAGAACAAAGAAGGCGTGGAGAAGGTTTTTCCCAGTTGCCGCGGGTACATCGTGATGCAAAAGCCCAAAAAGGTCCGGGTGCTGGGGAAGGATTTCGGCGTGACCATCTTCGATATGGCGAGCGATGGCGACCACTTTAGCCTCGTCATCCCGTCGAAGAACCTTGCGTTCGAGGGTTCGAATGCGGCCAAAGGCACGTCTCCGAATCCGATGTATAACCTGCGGCCGGATTTTTTCTTCGACGCTATGATGGTGCGCGGACTGGCCTCGGAGGATTTTTATACGAGGATGGGAGACACGGAGACTCTCGAAGACGCCGCCAAGAAACATCTTTCCCTGATGCCGGAATACGTCCTGAGCATCACGCGCCACAACGCGGGAAGCCGCAACGATACGCCGGTCCGCGTGATCACCTTCCACCGCGATGACCTTTTGCCGTATCAGCAGGATCTCTACGACGGGAGTGGAAACCTTGAGACTGAAGTCGTCTATGCAAAATACGCGGAGTTCGGCAGCAGCAGATATCCGTCGGTCGTTACCATCAAACGCCCGCAGGAAGGCATTCAAATCGCGTTGACACTCGAGAGAGTGATCGAGAATCCGAAATTGACCGACGAGCAGTTCCAGATCAAAATGCCGGACGGAGTTAAGGTTCAGAAACTCGAGTAGGCGGTTCGGATAGCGTCGCGATTGCGACATTGCCGCCGTGAGGATTCACGGATGCCCGACCGGTCGCAGTCAGTTCGCGATAAAAGCCGAGATCTTCCCCACGCATTGCCTTGCTGATATAGACAACCTGGCCGTAGTGCATTCCGAAGTGCTCCACGACCTGGTAGACCGCGGCTAGTCCGCTCACCGTGTACCCCTGAATTTCATAGGTGGCTGCGAGATCGTCGGGTGTCAGGCGGTCGAGCACCTTTGCGGCTTCCTGCATCGTTTTGTCGAGCCGCTCGATCAGCAACCTGCCCGGTATTCGGCGGCGCTCGTTGAATTCAGCAGGGCGATTGCGCGCATCGTCCAGGCCATTGAACGACCCAACCATCCACTGGCCCACGTTGCCGTTCAAATGCAGAAGAAGGTTGCCGACGCTGTTGCAGGTCGCGCTGGGCCGCCACCACACCTGCTCGTCGGTCAATGGCTCCACGCTGGCCCGCAGGCGCGGCCAGTATTGGTCAAGCAATTTGTTCCGCGAAAACTCCAAAAACAACGTAGCCAGGCCGGGGTTAGAGGTCGTCATGCGAGGGATACCCTCTAGGCCAATATTCTAAGGTATTCCCTCGGAATCGGCTGTGAGATTTCCCATGCGGACTCGAAGGAGGTTCCTGTGTTGGCATAGGGATCAGGACCCCTCTCTTTGGGGGAAGAGCGGAGTGAAATGGGATCGTCTTCCCGTGGTTCTGCGCGGAGTGCGCGGGCATCACTGAGAAGCGGGACGAACCGAATGCGCGAGGCTGGTCGGCTTCAAACTGGAGAATCGCCTTGTCGATCGGTCTGGTGAATCCCATAATGCTTGCTAAGGATGCAACTCGCGGGCCATTCCTGGGGAACCTCAAACGCAAGGAGATAGTGAGCGTTGTCTAAGCGCGGGTGTAAAAACTTCCGTCTCTTGTTGGAAAAACTTAATTACTTACACTCTTCCTGATTACTGGCGTTCTTCAAGGGGCGGGCTGAGTTTGCGGGGCCGTTCCATGCATAAGCTCGTGATAACGGCGCGCATATTCGGCTTTGTAGTCGTCAACCGTGCGCTGGTAGCTGAGCTTGGGCGTGCCGAGCTTGACCGTCCAATGTATGCGAATTTCTTTGGCAGTCGGAGGAACCACCAATTTCCCATCTGCTGCGTCCATACTGGTCCCATTCACTGTCGCGCTTTTCGTATCCACGAACCAGGGCAGATGAATGACGATTTGCTTCGGAGCGCGCGTGAACTCGGTCTTCAGATGGAGAACTGCTTCTCCGTCCTCGGGCTGTTCCAGAGTCATGGCGACAATACCGAAGTATGTGGGAGCCTGCGTGACGGCGATTGTTTTTCCTTTGCCGATCCACTCCGGCGAAAGCACGCTGAGCAGATGCAACCGATCGCCCTCTTCGCGTACCAGCATGGTGCGCAGCAGCGTGCGGTACTCGGCGGCGAACCAGCCGTGCGGCGCAAGGTTCTCCTGGAAGTTGCGATCGCCCCACGGATTGATGGCAAATTCGAATCCAGCGTGCGTTGAACTCGTGTGCACCAGCAATGCGTAGAGTTCCTTGACCGCCTGTTCCTGATCCGCCGGATCACCGCGAATGGCTTCGGTCATGGTGTTCTTGATGGTGAGATAGTGATGCAGAAATTCGCCATTGGCATAGGTCATGATGCCTTCTGCATATTTCGCTTGGGTGGCCTTGAGTGTCGCGGTGACACGCGGGTCATGCGGATCGAGTGTCGGCTCCGGCACGACAGCGAGCAGGTTGCCCCAGTCGTAGCCGCCTTTCAGCCCATCGAGCGCAGGGGGAATATAGCCACTATTCGCTGAAACCTGCGCATCCAGCACTTTGAAAAACGCAACACGATAGTCGTCGTATTCGGCTTGCCATGATTCGGCCAGATCGGCGTGGCCAGTCTCTTTGGCCATGTCGATGGCGAGCTTCAATCCTGAAAGCGCGAGGAAGTTGTAGCCCGTCAGATGGCCCGGCACAAACTCGTTGTCGCGCACATCGCTCGCGGGCATAATGTGCAGCGGATCGGCAGCGCGCGCTTGCTTGAGCCAGCTCACGGCTCGATCGATTTGCGGCAGCGCCCATGCGGCGAAGCCTCTGTCATGCGTGATGCGATAGTGCTGCGCGTAACCCCAGACGGCTTCGCCCCAGCCATCGTATTGCTGCTCCTGCGAGAGAAAATTGCCGTCGGGCTTCTGCGACTGGGCGAAGAATTCGAGGACCTGTTTGGCGATGACGGGGTAACCGGTGACGTCGTAGCTGTGCACAATGTCGGCGCCGTCGCGTAGATAGAACCGGTGGTAGTGCAGCTTGTTCACGGTCTGGATGTAGTAAGGCTGAATGTGATCGCGCGCAATCAGGTCGTAGATCAGGCTGGTGTAGAAGGTGTCGGTGACCTTGATTTCCGGCAGCGTAACCTGCATTCCCTCGGCAAGAATCTTGTTCCAGAAGTCGATGACCTGCGCTTTGGCCTGTTCAAATGACATCGCTTGGATCGCCGCGATGATGTCGGCATTTCGCGTAGGAATGACGGGCATCTTGAAGTCTACGACGTATTCTTCGCCGGGCTGAATGAGCCGCGAGTACATCACGATGCCGACCGGGACAGTGCGGTCCACATTGAGCTTCTTGGGTTCGCTCACGTCCTGGGGGTAGTTGTAGCGCACGTGCATGGTGTAACCGCGCATGGCATAGCCGGAGGGAAACTCATAAAGCAGTCGGTTGTCGCGCAGGAAGCCATCGGACGAGAACGACTGGGTCCAGAGCGAGCTGAAGTCCTCGCCGAGTTGCCGGTAATCGCCAGGAAACTTGCCGGTGACCGGTCGGTCGAAGCGGTTGTCGCCATGCTTTGCCGCGCCGGTGTTGTTGGGCGCGTCGTAGCGGATGCCTGTCGCGAGAATTCCGCGCGTCGGCAAGCGGCCGTCGTTCTTCATCTCGACGCGAATGAAATTGACCAGAGTGCCTTCGGGCTTCCCATCGAGAGTGGCTGCGAACATCGTGAAGCGGTAGACGATGCCGGTGTGCTCGAATTCGTAATGGATGATCGGGAGGTGGCCGTCTTCCAGTGTGCGGACGCGGACATTTGTCGGCTCGAGGTCGGGACCGGAGAAGAACATCAGCTCGTCAAATCCGGTGCGCAGGTAGCCCTCTGGTGTGACTTCAGTGGCCGCTTCGGCGTCCATCACGCCGATCTCGTCTGTTGGCTTGGAGAAGTAGGAAAATGGCTCACCGGGCTTGTCGATCGAGGGGGGAACCATTTGAGCGTGAATGCGGAAAGGGAACAAAGCCGCGGAGAACACTGCGGCCAAAACAAGAACTGACTTGCATGGGATTGTCATGGCACGAAAAGGCTACAGCATCAGACTCTGCGGGGCGTGTGCAAGACGGCGAACGCGCGGCAGTCGGATCCTGGAACCCACCTCCCGCGCGTTGTCGCGTTGCGAGCCGATCTACGGAGCCGTCCTACGGACCAACGAGGATTCCGTGGCCACAGCTTGTCGAGCCTGCAGCCCTCGGTTGCATCACCGGGTTGACTGCTGTGCTGCTGGCGCTGGAAGGCAAGGGATACTGGAGAGACAGATCGAGCCCTGCCAGGGTCGCCATGGCATTGATGGCTGCCCGCTCGTGCTGGAGAGAGGGGATATAGGGAACCTCGCCTTCGAAAAGCAGAGAACCGTTGCCGGTGTAGGGGGTTGGAATCAGGCTTTGAACGCTAGTGGGCGCGCCGCAAAGAGTCACGGCGGTTACTCCCTGAAAGCTCAGGGTCTGAATGGTGGAAACCTTCCCGGCGGGTGCGTCCGCGCCGCTGAAGCAAGGGACGGTCTTGCCCGAAGGGTCCGTTGCGACCGGCAGCTGCGTCCCGCTGGAAACCCAGCCGTCGGGGCCGGTGCTGATCGAGATGAAAACGTCCCAGTTTCCTCCCAGGGGCCGCGGCCTAGCCACGGAGTGGTTGATTGTCCGGTCGATCCCCGAGGACGGCATGCCACCTGTGGGCCGGTCGATGGCCAGATTGAGACCGTGGCTGTCGATCATATAGAAACTGGACAGAGGTGGGAAGTTTTGAGGCCCAAAAGGACCAAGCTGAGGCAGGAAGAGAGCGGCATGAGGATGGCCGCACGAGGGGGAATATACGTCCACGCCAATGATGTTTTGAGAGGCATCCGCTTTGAGCAGAAAAATCCAGGTGCCCTCGAAGACCACGTTCAGTTGCGAAGCCGCCGCCGGAGTGCTAGTTGCTGGTGCCATGAAAGACCTCTCGCAGATCGGTGTTTCCCATACCGGAGGCATAATATGCCGCCCAGTAATAGGGGTGTTTGTATCGAGCATCGCGGATGAGGGATTGCCGCGCTGCGGTAAGCGCCTGGGGAACGGTTAGTCCGTTCGCCAGACCACGATAAAAAGCGTCCATCATGGGAACCGCCGAGGCCGAATCGATCTGCCACCGCGTCGCAACAACATCGGGTACCCCGAGGGATGCAAGCGTGTCCACTATATCTCCCATACCGTGATCCCAGCCTTCTTCCCTTTTGCCTGTGGAACATGCGGAAAAGACGACAAGTTTTGCAGCCTTTGGAGGGTCGCGTCGGAACAGAAACGCATCGAGGTAGGGTTTGTCGCCGGTCACGCCCGATGGCGCAAGCAACAGGCGCGTTTCGCCTTCGTACTGCGTAGCGTGGCCGGCGAAGTGGATCAGAGAAGCCGATTGCAGGCGCCGAGCAACATTCGGCTCCGTTGCCTCGCGAGCTAGAAGCAAATCGGAATTGCTGCTGTCACCGGCGACGACTCGAGCCTCACGCAGCACTTCGGGCAAGGCCTGGCTATTGTCTGCCGCAACTGAAGCACCCACGACCAAGGGGCTGCCGGGCGAATTCCGGCGAGAAAGCCCCGTTCTGTCAGCAGGGCGATCAATGAACAGGGACGGAAGCTCCTCAAGATCGAAGCGCAATCCGATTGGACCTTCGGCGGTCTCGACAGCCGGCCAGGGCAAATTGCCGAGAAGGGGGTCGGCCTCAAGGAGGACAGCACGGTTCGGATGGGGAAGAAGCCGGCCACCGTCAAGCAGCAGGTCGCCGACACGTCGCGCGGCCTGATCGAAGGAGGCTTGCGAGCTTGCAGGCGAACCGACCACATGTTCCAGCAACGCAACTGCCGAAAGCAGATCGGGTTCACTCACCGGTTTCTGGCTCCACGCGACTGTATCGGCGTTTGCGATATACAGGAGCGTGCGGTCACGCAAAACGATTTGGCCGATGAGCCGGCAGCTCCCATTTTCGGGAAAATCCCGATCGAGTGCACGCCCCACTCCTATCTTTAGGCAATCAAGCCGGCGGTTTTCGCATGCAGGCACCTGCTTTCCGAGGACGCGGAATCTGTAACGCTCCCAAAGTGCAAGAATGTCGATTCCAGGACGATCCTCCGCCAGCCAAACACCGGCCAGAGCGGCGTACAGGTCTCGGTCTTGGCGCGCGTACAGTACGAAGGACGGCCCACTGCCGCGGTCTCGAAGCTCTTCGGTCAGGACGGCGTTGCGTAAGGTGGTCTCTGCTTCTTCCGGATGCCCCAGTGCGAGCTCGAGTTCTCCTCTCTCAGTGGCGTAGCTTGCAAGCTGCAGCCAATTATCTTCTCCGGTAAGGTCGTCGCGGGCAGCATCCAGTTGCTGTGCCGCCGCTGCCAATTCCCTGCGGTCCAGATAAACATCCGCGAGGCCCATCTCGTTTTCTGCCTGATAGCTGTGCGGGAAGGTCACTTTTGGAAACGCAGCGACTTCGCTTTGGGCGATTTTCATCTGCTCCCGGGCCTCGTGGAGGGCTCCGGCGCGCAGCGCTGCTCTTATGAGATGGCTTCGCGCGCTTGCGATGATGGCCCGGTTTTTTCCAAGTTCGAACATCCCGACGGCCTCGCGGTTCAGCAGGAGAGAGAGCTGAACTCGAGGGGTCGTCTCTTCAACCATGACCAGGCTACTCATGAAAGTGCCTGCGCGAAAGGGAGGAAAATCGCCGGAGTAGAAACTTCGGATCGCCTCGAGCATCAATCGCCATGCGTCCTCGTTGTCTCCGGACTGATAAGCCCACGACGCCATCATGTTTCTGGCCCGCAGCTCGAGCAGGAGATAGTGGTGAGCCTGGGCGAAACGGAATGACTCTGCAAAGAGAGGATTATCCATCGATGCGGCGCCAGGCTTCATGTCACAGACCGCTGCGAGCGATGTCGCCTGGGCCTGGATCCACGGGTACTGGTTGCGATGGGCGAGCAGCGATTCCGCGTCTTGCTGGCAGCGTGCAAACGTGAAGGAACGTTGTTCTGCGTAGACTCGCTCAATTGCGGCGCGATCCTCGCCTGCCGGAATTTTCATGCTTTGAAAAAGCAGTTGGCTCTGCAGGGACCAAGACGCTGCACTGGCATAATCGCCGCTCGTATTGGCATCGATAGCCTGTCCCAGAGCATGGGCGGCACTAGCATAGCGGTTGTCGATTGGAGCGGAGCCGGAAGGAAGGAAGTCTTTGAGCCAGGGGTCCTGATGATTGAGTTCGAGGGAGGCAGCGAGGACGTTGAGAAGGGAACGTGCAACCATGCAATTCTCAGAGCATGGAGATCCGCGGGAACGGTCCACCGGCAACGGAAATGCCGCGTCGAGCAGGGGCGGCAGCAGCGTGGTTGAGAACTCCTCGTCGATGCCGGCGAGCGTCGCCGGGTCGGCTGCCAGCGCGCGCATGGCTTGCGGCGTGGCGAGATGCTGCTGCATGCGGCTCTCGTGGGTCTTGATCCGATTCAGCCTGTCCTCAAGCGACTGCAGACGCCGGCGTCCCTCATCCTGCCAACGCGGATCGTGTTCGAATTTCAAATAGCGGTTCCAGGTTTCAACCGCATTCATCACTTGCCCACGGTCTTCCATCACAATCGCTTCGTTAAACAGCACCACGGGATCGTTGGGAGCCAATTCGTCTGCGCGGCGCAGATTGTCGAGGGCCGTGGCGCGGTCGTTTTCGCTGCCCGAGGATGTTCCGCGCATGTAGTAGGCCGTACCGTCATCCAACAGCAGGCTGGATGTCACGGGGCCGGCAGCGAGAAGACGATCCAGAATATCGATCGCGCCGTCGTACCGCTCCTCGAGCATCTCAGCTCGCGCCTGCATCTGAAGCCAGTGCGGGTCGGCAGGCGATTGCTCCAGACTGCGTTCGATTTCGGCGCGCGCCGTGAGCAGTGGGGCGGGCTCGCGATCCGTCGCACCGCCGCGAAGATGAGACGGCGGTATGACCGCAGCGAAGCCAGCTCCGGGTACGCGCAGGTCGAAGGTTCGCGATTGGGTGTAAGCCTCAGCCAGCAGCTTCTCCGGAGCGGTTGCCTGGCGCCACCACAGGGCGACGCTTAATGCGAGAACCAAAACTGCCGCGACCGCGCCGCTCAGCCATGCAAAGTGCAACAATTTTCCTGCATTGTTCGAGCCGTGCGACGTCTGGGCCAGTTCCAAAGCCAATCGGCGCTGCCATTGCGGAGTCGTCGAGGTAAATTGCTTCAGCTCCGCCGCTTCTTCGGGGGAAATGTCGTCGGAAAGCGCCCGCTGACTCTCTCGGAGCCTGGCCAGACATCCTGTACAGAGCGCCGCGTGCGCCAGCAGGGACTCTTTCTTGTTCGGATGCAAGTCTCCATCGGCCAAGCGAAGCCATTCTCCCACTTCGGGACAGGAACCGGCTGCGGGTGCGGTAAATCCGTTAGTCTTGTTGTATCGTGTCGAATTGCGAAATGGAGCGTTTGCCACCAAAACCTCAAGCGCCCTCGCGAGCCCCTCATCGGGGCTTTTGGCGGCTGGGCCAGTCTTCGGATTGGGATTTGTGTCTTTGTTCATCCGTTCACATTTCTTATCGAGAACTGGCGCCGGATTCCTTTTGCTCGGGTCATTACTTCAGGTTCTTCCTGTCTGGTTCATCCGGGTTCGCCCGCCGGTTCGGCGGGACCATCCGCTTTACTCGGTTCCAGCTCCTTGCGCAACCATGTGGTGATGCGACGCAAGGCGCTCTCTACGCCCTTGGCGGATAGTCCGGAAGCCGGCAAGCCGGCAATTTCATCCGCGGTGAGCCCTTGTAAATAATAGAGCCAGAAGATGGTTCGATCTCTTTCTGCAGTTGTCCCGGTCGCCGAGCGCAGCTTGTGATCGAGTTCGGAAAAGAGCACGGCCCGCTGTATTTCCGAATCCTTTTCCGGTGCGACCGGCACGACGCTAGAGGACTCCTCATCCAGCACCATGGTCACCACTTTTCCGCCCCGCTTTTCCGAGTGCTGGCGGCGAAAATAATCATTAGCGACCGAAGCGGTGACCACCCGGAGCAGCGCAAAAAACGAATCCTCGCCTCTTGGCTTAAAGTCGCGAAGAACGCGCCGTTCCTGTTCGCAGAGTTTGAGAAAGACTTCCTGGACGATGTCGTCGACAACGGAAGCAGTCGATCTGCCATGCCAGATCCGGGCCACACGTGCCGCAACCAGTGCTGCGACGGGCGCACACCGGTCCAGAAACTCGCCCCATACCGCAGTGTCGGCAGAGCGGGCGCAATTCCTGGCAAGCTCGTTGACGGGGGCCATCAACCTATCCATTGTGGGGACTCCAGTGTACCCCAATCCCACGCCTAAGTCGTCTATTTCCAAATTGTCACAATTCAAACGGAAGTCATTGCACTGCAGCGGCAAATTGGGCTGTGCTAGTATCCCGGCAAGCGTTGCCAGCGTCCCGGTTGCGCTGAATGGCGTGCGAAGGAAACGGCCATGGAATCCAACCTGCGACCCCTGACTCTCGGCGAGATCCTCGACCGAACGGCCCAGCTTTATCGGACGCACTTCCTATTGTTCGCGGGGATCGCGTCGGTCTATGCGGGAGTGCTGCTCGTCCTAAGTCTAGTGCAGATTGGTGTGCAAGAAGTGTTGCGTGCGCAGCACATGACGAGTCGACTCGTCTGGGTCACCGTTATCAGCATCCTGGTGATGTGGCCGGTGATCGTCGTTGTTGGCGGGCTCGCGGTTGCGGCAAACAACCGCGCAGTCGCATGGGTCCATCTTGGGGAGCCTGCCACCATTCGCGCAGCCTACCGCAGCATTCTGCCGCGACTGGGCCGTTACCTCTGGCTCATGATCATTACTACCTTTATCGTATGGTTTCCATTCGGGGTCCTTTACGCTGGGTACACAGTCTTCATCTTCCTGTACGTCCGGCCAAAGGGCCTTCTCACTCAATCTACGATGCAGCGCGACCCGCAGGCACTCATCGTCTTCCTATTAGTGACCGTGGCACTTGGCCTCCTTCTGCTCGGCGCGATGGTGTACGCCGTGCTGATGGGCCTGCGCTACTCTCTTGCGGTTCCGGCCTGCGTGATTGAAGACCTGAAAGAGCGGCAAGCCATTCGCCGCAGTATCGAGCTCAGCAAGGGGTCGCGCGGACGCATCTTTTTACTCGCCCTTCTGGTCGTCGCCATTCAAATAGGACTTGGGCTGATTACGCAGATCTTTTTCATCGTGGCCACATTCCAGCATCACGGCGAGCTACCAGCCGCGATTCGCGTTTTGCAACAGCTGGTGGCATTCTGCACCAACACGTTTGTTGGTCCCATCTATGCCACCGGTTTCACTCTGTTCTACTATGACCAACGCGTGCGCAAAGAGGGATACGACATCGAGTGGATGATGCGGGCCGCCGGTCTCGATGCGCCTTCTCCGCCTCCGACCACCGGCGTTTCCTTCGCGCCTGCGCCCAGTGAAACTCCGGCGCACGCTCAAACTCAAACTCCGACTGAGGACCCGCTGGCTTGATTCTGCATAGCGCCATTGCGCAATGGGGCCGGACGACAGCCCTCGCCGCTTTATTTTGGACGGGCTCGCTGGCGGCCGGTGCAGTGTCGCCGATTCCTACAACCCCGCCTGCGCCGCCGTCCGGACGTTGGCGCGATGCTTCTTTCTACGAATATCGCAAACATCTCGGCGAACTCACCACGCTTGTCCATGCCTGCGCCAACGCACGCGATTTGAAGAACTGCGATCCGTTGCTGGTGGGACCCGACGATCGCATTCCGCTGGGAAATGGCAACAATGCCGGACGCCGCCTCGTACGCTACGGATGGCTGCGCGTTCTGTTTTCAAAAGCCGAAGAGCCAGATGCACCGTCAGCGCCACCGGATCGGTCAACAAAGAGCGCATCGGGTTCCGCAGATGCGCAGTCCTCTCAGCCAGTCACGAGCACGTTGTTACAGCAAGCCGAGCTGCGGCTTGCCACGGATCTTGCACAGGCTAACGTCGCGAGCCCTGCGGCACCAGCGCATTCGTTGGTGCGCGAAACGATGGCCCAGATCCTGGCGGGCCGCGATTTTCGGGATCTGGAGCAGCCCTCTGTCCGCGACTCAATAGAAGAAAGAGTCGGCAACTGGCTCAACCATCTCCTCGAAAGCGCAACCAGGCTTCGTGCCCGCTCGGCGTGGGTTGGGCGCCTGCTTGTATGGGGATTCCTCCTCGGGGTGAGTGTGGCGTTGGTATGGGCTCTCCTGCAATTGGAGCGCAGGTGGCGGGTTCGCCTGGTGCCGGATGATCGCGCTGTACCGTCATCCAAGGCCCCCTCAGCCCGCAAATGGCAACTGTGGCTGGAAGACGCTCGGCGCGCAGCTGCCGCTGGCATGTGGCGCGACGCGATTCATCTGGTTTACTGGGCTGCCATCGCGCGTCTCGAATCGCGCCGTCTGTGGCCCGCGGACCGTGCGCGCACGCCGCGCGAATATCTTGCTCTTATCGCCCCCGAGGATCCACGCCGCGCTGGTCTTGTTGCCCTCACCGGCAGCTTTGAGCGCACCTGGTATGGCGGCCGTGCCGCTGCTGAAGGCGACTACCGGCACGCCGAAGCGATTGCTTCCTCTCTGATCGATGGCGGTGCGGCATGAAGGCCTCTGCGTCGCTCGATGCCAAAGACCGCCGACTTTTGTTCTGGTGTCTCGGCGTCGCGGTCGCGTTGGCCGTGGTGATCGGGTTCCTGGTTCCGAATGGGAATGGCAATGACAATCCGCTGCCCTCGACCTACCTTGCGGGGCAGCATGGTGCACGCGCAGCTTATGAAACCCTGTTGCGCGCGAATTATCCGATCGAGCGTTGGGAACGGCCGCTCTACGAACTTGCCAACACCGCCGCCGGTCCCGATACTGTCGTGATTTTCGCAGAGCCCTTCACGCGCGAACGGGACGACATTCAGGCGGTACGCCAAATTCTGGAGCGCGGCGGTCGCGTTCTTTCGACTGGCTACTGGGGCGGCTTCATTCTGCCTGGTGGCCAAGCCGACACGCCCAGGGAGTTCAGCTTTGCCGCCTGCCGTCTCGAACCCGAAGGTCTCGACGCGCTCGCCAATTCGGGCGAAGTCTGGATGGTGCCGGAGGCCGCGTGGCAGGTGGGCAATCCCGCGCACCGCATTCAATACAGCTGTGCCGGACAACCTGCTGTTGTGGAGTACGAATATGGCAAGGGGCACGTAGTTTGGTGGTCGAGCGCGACTCCACTTGAGAATGGGATGCTGGCGCGCGCTAACAATCTCGACCTGCTGCTCAACTCATTGGGCCCGCGCGAAGGCCATCGCTTCTTCTGGGATGAGTCGCTGCACGGCGATGTGCGTTCGAACTGGAGCTATGTCGCAGGTCCAGCGCGCAACATGCTTTGGATTGGCTTGCCGATTCTGGGATTGCTCATTGTATTCAGTTTCAGCCGCCGCAGTGGTCCGGTGCGCGATCTTCCTCAGGCGCCACGCGCCGCGCCCATTGAGTTTCTTGACGCGCTCGGCTCGCTTTATCGCGGCGCCGGAGCTTCGTCGACGGCCGTCGCCGTGGCGCTCGAACGGTTCCGGCGACACAGCTTGCACCTCTGCGGCCTGCGTTCGGGCCCGATGGGCGCAACGGAACTCGCAGCCGCCATCCGCAGGCGATTCCCGCGCACAGATTCAAACCTTGAAGCCGACCTTGCGGCCTGCGAAGATGCTTCGTGGAGCGAATCCATTGAGCCTCGCGCAGCGCTTAAGCTGATTCAGGCTCTGCACGCACACCAGAGCAAGCTTGATGTTGCGGCCCGTCCGGGTGGTGGGACCACCATCCAAGACGAAAAATCCACTCCGCATGAAAGGGCTTCATGAGCCAGGAAGTAAATCAGGAAACGAATCAGGACGCACTAGCCGACGCACAATCGGGTTCACTTCAGGCCACGAATCGCCTGATCGCGCACGCTCGCGGCGAATTGGGCAAGGTCATCTCTGGCCAGACGGCAGCCATTGAAGAAATTCTATTTGCCGTGTTGTGCCAGGGCCATGCCTTGCTCGAAGGTGTGCCGGGAATCGCCAAAACGCTAATGGTGAAAGCTCTCGGACGCCTGCTAGGCCTGGGCTTCCAGCGCGTCCAGGCGACTCCCGACCTGATGCCCGCAGACATTCTGGGCACAACTATTCTGCGTCCCGGCACAGACTCCTTCACCTTCCACGCGGGACCCGTCTTCACCGATCTGCTGCTCGTCGACGAAATCAATCGCATGCCGCCGCGCACGCAGGCTGCACTCCTTGAGTGCATGGAAGAGCGGCAGGTGACCATCGATGGCCAGCGTCGTCCATTGCCGAGTTGGTTCACGGTTTTCGCAACTCAGAACCCCGTTGATTTCGAGGGCACCTATCCGCTGCCCGAAGCGCAGCTCGACCGTTTTTTGATGAAGATTCGTGTTTCGTATCCGACGGAGACTGAAGAACGCCAGATTCTCGAGCGGCATCACGGTAGTGCGGGCGCCACATTGCTCGAGGATGCCGCGATCGTGCCCATCTCCGAGGGGCTGCTGGCGGCGGCGCGCGCTGAGGTCCGCGCCATTCGAATCGAGCCCGAGCTCTATGGCTACATTCTTTCGGTCGCGCGACAAACGCGCGAATGGCCAACTCTGTCGCTTGGCGCAAGCCCGCGCGCTGCGCTGAGTGTGATGCTTGTGGCCCAGGCCGTCGCCGCGTTCGACGGACGCGACTACCTCGTCCCAGACGATGTGAAGCGTGCCGTGCCGCCGGTGCTGCGCCATCGTGTGATTCTCAAGCCCGAAGCGGAGCTTGAGGGGTTCGACTCCGAGCGCGTGCTGGCGGATGTGGTCGCAGCCGTACCGGTACCGCGGCAATAATGGTTGCATGAAGACGAGGATTTCCATCACGATTTCGGCCGGTATTTTGCTGGAGATTGACCGGCAGATCGGCCCCGCAGGCTCTCGCTCGGCCCTCATCGAGCAGGTACTTAGCGATCACTTTCGGGATTTGGAACGGCGAGCGATTCACCAGCGAGACTTGGAGTTGATCAACGCCAATGCTGATTTCTTGAACCGTGAAGCGGAAGACGTCCTGCGGTATCAAGCCGACATATTCGACATTCTTGAAGATCAGGCTCATAAGCAATGATCGCAGCCTCGCTCCAACCCCCGCCTGTGCAGGCTGTCTGCGAATCCCGCCGGCGCTGGGCCTTCGGTCTCACGCCGCGCACTATCGGGCTGCTGATTGCCGGATTTCTGTGGCTAATTCCTGGATTCTGGGACAGCGAGCTCAGCTACGCGATGTTGGCGTGGGACGCCCTCGTTCTGCTGGCCGCTTTTCTCGACGGGTTGCGCCTGCCCCGCGCGACAGAACTCACGGCTACTCGATCCTGGACCAATGCTCCGGCTCTCGACAGCGAGACCGAAATTGAGCTAACACTTGAAAACCGCGGGCGCACGATTATCGTGTGCCGGTTGGAAGACGATTTGCCACCAGCGCTCGTCAGCCGGCCTGCAACGCAGCAGTTGACCCTATTCCCGCGCGCGCCGGCCACTGTTCGTTACCGCATTGAGCCGCAGGAACGCGGTGACTGCGATGCGCATTCGCTTTACGTGCTCTATCGATCGCCGCTAGGGCTTGCCGAGCGCTGGGCCAAAGCGCGGCTCGACCAGAAAGTGCGCGTGTATCCGGCACTTCGCACTGGCGAGGAACAGAAGCTATTCCTGGCGCGCAGCCGGCAGATCGATCTGCAACTGCGTCAGGCGCGGCAGCGCGGATTGGGCCGCGATTTCGAGAGCCTCCGCGAATATCGCGAGGGCGACGACCTGCGTGACATCTGCTGGACCGCGACGGCGCGGCGCGGCAGTCCGATCACGCGGCAATATCAAACCGAGCGCAGCCAGCCGGTGTGGATCGTGCTCGACTGCGGCCGCCTGATGCGTTCGCGCGTTGCTGCTGTCGCGAAGGGCAGGGCTGCACTGCCGGTCGCTGAACCCGGCGCACGCGTGCATTCGAAATTGGACTTTGCCTGTACGACCGCCGTGTCCCTCGCGCAACTAGCGCTGTATTCCGGCGATCGTGTCGGTCTGCTGGCCTATGGGCAGCGAACGCAGCAACGGTTGCTGCCGGGACGCGGCGCAGCCCACCTGCGACAGATCATCGAATCGCTGGCGCAAGTCCGCGCAGAATCGAGCGAAGCGGATCATCTGCGCGCAACGGCCACGCTGAATCGTCTTCAACCGCGCCGTTCACTGATTCTCTGGGTCACGGATCTAGCCGAATCGGCCATGCGGCCCGAAGTGATCGATGGCGCGGTGCAACTGCTTCGCCGCCACGTTCTGCTATTTGTCGCCATGGCGCAGCCGGAGGTGGATATGATTGCTCGCGCCCGACCTAAGAATGTCGAGCAGATGTTTCGGGCAGCCGCCGCTCAGGAGATGGCCGGGCGACGCGAATTGTTGCTGGCCCGCCTGCATGAGCAGGGCGCACTCACGCTGGACCTGAATCCGGAGGCGCTTACTTCGTCGGTTCTGAACCAATATCTGAACGTGAAGGAGCGGGCGATGGTATAGGAACCTGAGATTAGCGAAAGCGATGGGAGGCCCAATGGAACCCATTCGAGAGCGGGTCGAGATAGATGAGAGTCTTGAGAAGCTCCGACAAGGAGTGCTTGCGGCATGGATGCACTATCAGGCGACCGGCCTGCACTTAACAGGCGAAGAGGCTGACGCATGGCTCGCGAGGCTGGAAGCCGGCGAATCCGACGGGCCGCCGGCATGTCACACTTAAGCCCGTTCGATAAAGTGATCGTGTTAGTTGCGCTACGAGTCACTTTCCATCGGCCTCAGCCGCTTTGCCAGCGCCCACTTCAACTCATCGATCCCGGCCCCAGTCACCGCAGAAATAGCGTGAAACTCCAGTTTGCGCCGCTTCGCATGGGCCGCCAGCTTCTTCAGCTTTTCTGGATTGGCCGCGTCGATTTTTGTCGCTGCAACGATCATCGGCTTTTCCCCAAGCCCGTTGCCGAAGCTGGCCAACTCCTGATTGATCGCCTTGAAGTCCTCTACCGGATCGGGACGGCCTGAAGCATCCGACACATCCACCAGATGAACCAACAGCCGCGTGCGTTCGATGTGGCGCAGAAACTGGACCCCAAGTCCCTGGCCCAGATGCGCGCCTTCAATCAGTCCCGGCATATCGGCCACAACAAACGATTCCTGGTGCGGCTCTTCGCCCACGGTCACCACGCCAAGATTTGGCTCAAGGGTCGTGAAAGGATAGTCGGCGATCTTCGGCTTGGCGGCGGAAATGCGCGAGATCAGCGTAGATTTCCCCGCATTGGGATAGCCGACCAGGCCCACATCGGCCAGCAGCTTCAATTCCAATCGAAGAGCACGTTCCTCGCCAGCCCGGCCAAGTTCGTGCTCGCGCGGAGCCTGGTGAGTGCTGGTGGCAAAGTGCTGGTTGCCGCGTCCGCCGCGCCCGCCTTTGGCCACAATGATGCGCTCATCGGGCTCTTGAAAGTCGTGCACCAACTCGCCGGTCTCCTGGTCATAAACCACAGTGCCCACAGGCACCTGCAGCACGGTCGACTTGCCGTCGAGTCCGGTGCAATTTGAGCCCATTCCGTGTTCGCCACGCTGTCCCTTGTGTTCCGGGTTATAACGGAAGTGAATCAGCGTATTGTGGCGTTGCGAGGCTTCCATGATGACATCGCCGCCGCGCCCCCCGTCGCCGCCGGACGGACCCCCGCGGGGCACAAATTTTTCCCGACGAAAGGCCATGCAGCCATTGCCTCCGTCGCCCGCCTTCACACGGATCTTTGCTTCATCGATAAACATGGATCAACCGGAAATTCAGAATGTGTCTCTTTCATTTGGATTGGCTTTCCGGATGATTCCGGAGCCCAAGGGACGTCCTCTTAGTTTATCAACCGGCACGGGATGCATTGTTCCTGGTGCGCTTTTGCCGCTTCGTTACTGGAAGTGCAGGAACACGATGGGCTGTGATAAACGGCACCTGATAATTTGAGCGAATGACCTAGAATCCTCGCTGAGATTACTGCAACACCAGGCGGAATCTCGCCGAATTAAAAATGGACTTACCGGCGCGATAGCGCATTTATATAGATCGGACCCGCCACAAGAGCAGGCAACGCAATAAGCACTTAACTCCCGGATTCTGCTGCAAACGGGTTCTCCATGGCAGAATGCAGTTGGACGAAGTCGCTGGCGCGAGCCGCGCTACTGATCACATTGATTGCTTCAGGAGCGAGTAGACCAGGGTTTGCCCAATCGCCCGCTGGCTCCCTCACTGGCAAGCTGACCGATCTTTACTCCAAGCCACTCGAAGGCGCATCCCTAACCCTGCGCAACCAAGCCACCGGAGCTGAAGTACGCACCACGACAACGAAGGGTGGAAACTACAGCTTCAAAGGAATCGAGCCCGGCGATTATTCGCTCGATGCGCTCAGTCTTCGTCTGGGCCACGGTTCCGTGAACGGCATCGAAGTCATAGCTGGGCACGAAGAGCGCATGCAGATTGCGGTGCAGCTCACTCCCGCATCACGCGAGGAAGTGGCAACTGCCGCACCGCCAATTGCAGCCAAGTCCACATCGCCCATGGGAGATAAGGTCGTGACGGCGTCGTCACCGTCGATGGTTGAGTTTGTTACCAGATTCGCATCGCGCGAAATCCCCGAGCCGATTGAGCCGCCATTTGTCGTTGCCCTTGAGCCGGAGGCGTTGCGCTCGCTGTCCTTTCCTGCTCGATTTTCGTCGGAGGAGGAGCGGCATGAGACTGCCGTCATCCTTGCCCCTCGGTTGGCTGCGGCGGGTCTACTCGGTTCTACGGCTACCGAGGTCGCTGTGCAGGCCGCGCACGAGGCTTTGCAAGTTGGTGTGCGATCGCCCCGGTCAGTCATCGAAACAGCAGGGGACGTTTCCGATGGTGTGGCACTCGCCACTGCCCTGCCGGCGGCTCAACTCGAGGCGTTACCTTTTTCCGGCCGGAATTGGCAGAACTTCCTGCCTGATGCGCCCACTGCAGACGCAGATTCCGAAACCGGCAGAGCGTCAGCGGAACGCGATGGGTTGGGCTCATCTGCGATGACGGTTGAGGGCGCGAACACACGGCTCGCCTTCGGTGGCTCAAGCGTGGGACGCATGAAGGGACTCTCCGCGTCGCTGATCGGTCCCGGGGAAAGTGAGGCCGCGATCCGCGAAGTGCAAATGGGCTCAGGCAGCGTTGAAGCCGGCGGGGATCATGGCGCAGGGGTAAGGCTCAACGTCGAGACCGAGCGCGGCAGAAGTGCGATGCATGGGCAAGGATTTCTCTTTGATCGCGGAAACCTCATGGGCGCGCAGAATCCATTCAAGCAGTGGGTGCAGCAAACGGCGCCTGCCACGCTCACGACGATTCCGGTGTTTACGGCCACGCAATACACACCGAAAGATCAGGAAATAATTTGGGGGGTTGGCGTCGGCGGTCATATTTTTCGAAGCCGACTTTTCTGGTTTGCCGCTCTCGACGGCATGAAGCGCGATGACCCAGGCGTTTCGACAGTCAAGCATCCTGAGGATTTCTTTGTGCAGCCCTCGAATGACCAGATGCAGGTTCTCAGTGCACGGCTCGGTCTCAGCAGTTCCAATCCCGTTGCGGAGGGCCTCGGCGCCTATTCCAGCATGCTCCAAACTCTCAACGGCCTGCTGGGCCCGGCGGCTCGCACATCCTCCCAATGGACCGGCTTTGGCCGCCTGGACTGGGCTCTTGGGGAACGCCACAAGTTCGCGCTCGAAGGAACAGGCGCGCTGTGGGATTCGCCCGGAGGCGGGCTGACCCGAGCGTCTGAAACGTACGGTACGCATAGTTACGGATCGAGCCGCGCCGACGACCAATGGATGCTCGGCCGATGGGAAGCCTTTCTTACACCCAATCTGCTCGCCGTCGCACAAGGATCTGTCGGCCGCCAATTCCTCACCACGCCTCCCGAAAATCCGTCAGCCTTCGAGCAATCGCTCGTCAGCACCGCCTGGGGCCGTCTGCCGCAAATGACGGTCGACTCGCGTTACGGTTTCACCATCGGCAATCCGTCGCGCTTCGGTCCGGGCGGTTATCCCGACGAGCATCTCTACGAGGGGCAGGAGCAATTGAGCTGGGTACGTGGCAGGATGCTGGTAAAGGCCGGTCTCGATTTCAGGCACAACAACGACGCAACGGGATTCCTGCGCAACCAGACGGGTACATACAATTACGCAAGCGTGGAAAATTTCGCTTCCGACGCGCTGGTCTTCGCTGCCTTCGGCCTGAACGGCCAGTTGAATCCGATGGATCAGCATAACTGCGATCAGACCGGCAAAGTGTGGCGCGACTCAGCGGGGACACTGCACGGGCTCGGGTATTTGCCTTGTTATTCCTCGTACTCGCAGACCATGGGCCCCGCGAACTGGTGGCTGAGCACCAACGATTGGGCTGGCTTTGTCACATCGCAATGGCAGCCGAAAAAGACGATCGTCGCTTCGCTGGCAATGCGCTGGGAATTGGAACAAGCCCACCGCCATTCGCGCTGCTCAACAATGTCGATCTGCCTCTGACGGAGAAAATGCCGAGCCTGGGTGGGCAGTGGGGGCCGCGTGCCAGCGTTGCCTGGGGCGCAGGCGAGAGTCACTGGCCCGTGCTGCGCTTCGGATATGGGATGTATTTTGGACGCACGCCGAACGCAACGTTTGAGACCGCACTCACGCAGACCGGCTCGCTCAAAGGCGATTCGAATTTCTTCATGCGGTCCACTGACAATCTCAACGCAGGTGGAGCGCCGCCTTTCCCTTATGTGCTCGCAGGAGAACCAGCCTCGATAGTCAAACCGGGTGCGATCGAGTTCGCGCCCGGTTTTCGCAACGGCGAAGTGCATCAAGCCGTCGCTTCCGTTGAAGAGACAATGCCGGGCAACATTCACATCGATGCGAGCGCAATGGCCAGTTTGGGCCGCAGACTCCCCGTCACCGAGGACGCAAACATATCCCACCGTCAATCCGCAGACCATCACCTACGCAGTTGTCGATGGTAACGGCTCGGGCCCAATCAAGACGTCGCAGATCACGGTTCCGTTCTTCGCCTCGTGGCCGTCGCCCGATGCGTCGAGCGGCATCATCGGTCGGCTCAATCCCAACTATCAGCAGGTGACGGAAATCTTCAGCCGTGCCAACTCGACGTATGAGGCGGCGATGCTGCGCGTGACACGCAGCAGTCGCGAAGGCATTACGCTGCACGCACGCTACACCTACGCGCATGCCATGGACTGGAATCCCAATGAGAGCCCAAGCGTGACAGGGCCGAGCGTCTTCGATCCTGCCGATTTTCACGAAGAATATGGCACCAGCGACCTCGATGTGCGCCACACAGCATCAGCCTCTGTCATCTGGGAGCCGCGGTGGAAACTGCATAGCGAAGCCGGACGATTTGCGAACGGATGGATGCTTTCGGGAATCGGCACGTTCCATAGCGGGCTCCCCTACACCATGCGTACCGCTGGATCGCTGGCAACGGAATTCGATACGACGGGATCGGCTATTGTTGCTCTCGCGCCGGGGATGAACGGCTATGGCGGCGACAATCGCGTGTATGGCGTGGGGCGCAACACCTATCGATATCCGCGCACGTGGAAGGCCGATCTGCGACTCGCCAAACACTTCGATCTGGGTTCGATGCGCCGCCTCGAATTGCTGGCGGAAAGCTTCAATCTGTTCAATCACCAGAATGTGACCGAGCTCGAAACGGTCGGTTATTCCATTGAATCTGGGAGCCTCAACGGAAGCTTTCCGACCCTTAACTTCCTCACCGGACTGAAGACCGGCCAAACCGAATTCGGCCTGCCGCTCAATGTGAATGCGACAGACTTTTATCGCCCGCGGCAAATTCAGCTTGGGGTCAGATTACGATTTTAGTGAGATCTCGGCACTTCGCACGGGACCGCGGCCGCCTCGATTCCATCCAGTTGAAAGCACGTAGCGCCGTTGATGTCGGTTACGTAAGTGCGGACCTTCGCTGCCTGCAATTCTGCCAGTACCTCCTGACGCGGATGATGATAGCGATTGTGCAGCCCGCACGAAATGACAGCCCACTGCGGCATAACGCGCGCCAGAAAATCAGGTCGAGTGGATGTGACGCTGCCGTGATGTCCGACCTTCAACACCGTGCTTTGCAAGCCAGCCTCGGTCAGCATGGCTTGTTCGATGGGTTCTTCTGCATCGCCCTCCAGCATCACAGACGTTCCGCCATATGCCATGTGAAGCACCAGCGAATCATTGTTGGTTGGTTCTGCGCCGGGCACGTAATCGCGGAAGGGCGCAAGCACATTCAAATTTGTGTCGCCGAGCGCCAACACATCCCCTGCGCGCAGTGCACGGACCCTGATGCCAAGCCGGTTCGCCTCCTCCAGTAGTGCGGTGTATGCTGCCACGCGCGGGTTGTTGCCCACCCACAACTCAGAAGGATGGAAATTCCGTAACACTGCCGGCAGCCCTCCCATGTGATCGGAGTGTGCGTGACTCAGAGCCACCACATCGAGATGACGGATGCCGCGCGCCCACAATGCCGGCGAGACGACTTCCTCGCCGATGTCGAAGTCCTGCGGAGCTTGCCGGGGCCCACCGCCAAATCCACCGCCATCCACGAGCAGCGTCCTGCCGTCCGGCGTGACCAGCAACAAAGAATCGCCCTGTCCCACGTCGATCGCTTCAAAAAAAAGCGCATTGTGCGGATGGTCGATCGGCCGCGGCAAAACGGCAACAAAGGCTGCGAGCGCGAGTGCCGCCCATGCGCCGACTCCGCTGAGAAGAAACTGCCGCTTCGGACTGCCGTCGTTTTGAAGCGGCGAGCGCCGTCGACGAGCCAGCACCATCGCGGCAGCCAGCAGGACGAAGAAAGCTGCGGATTGCCACGCGAGCGGCGCGGGAATTCTAAAATCCCCAAGCGCGCGGGAGCCGAACAAATGAACCAGCCAGACTCCGATATGAAGAAGCAGGGCCGCGATCATTGCCGGAACCACTGCGGCTGCGGGCCAAACAAGCAGCGTGAGCAATGTCAGGAGCGCCGCAGGCATCAACAGACCAAGCAGCGGCAGAATGAAAATGTTCACGGGCAACGCAAACACCGTGATGCGGTGGAAGTAGATCGCCATCGGCAGCGCCATCGCAATCTCCACCACACACGAGACCACGAGCAACTCAATACAGCGCAGAGAGAAGCGAATCGACCAGGGAAAGATGCGCCAGGCCATGCGAGCAGAAATCGCCCTCTGCAAGCGGCTTGCAATCATACGTAGCACAACGCGAAACTGCGCGAGTCGGGGCTCCAGCTTTATGTCGATAGCCACTGTGCGCAAATCGCGCGTGGCGACGAGATAGGGATGAACACTCTTGTCGAGCAAGGGAGCGGCAATGCCCGCGATGGACACGACCGCAAGCAGCGTCATCTGCAGACTGGAATCGAAGAGGCTGCGCGGGGTAACGGCAAGCAGGCAGAGCGATGCGAATCCGATGGCGTTCAATGGGCTGCCTTCGCGATAGATCAATGTTCCCAGTAAATACAGCGTAACCATCCAGAGAGAACGCTGCACCGGCGTAGCGAAGCCTGTGAACAGGGCGTATGCAAAGGACGCAACGATCGTGATCAGCATGGCCGGTACGCGCGGCAAGCGCACGCGCCGAGTGATCCAGAAGAAGCACCCCGCAACAATCGCCAGGTGAAAACCAGACACCACCAGCATGTGAAACGATCCTGTGCGTTCAAAGCCGACGCGCAACGAGTGCGTGAGATAGGTGCGGTCACCGGTGGTCATTGCAGCCAACATCACGGCGTCATCATCACTTAAGCGGAGCGCCACAGGAAACCGTTGCATCGCAGCAGGCAGAGCAAGAAGACGCGCGCTCGACGCATGCTGCAGCGCGGCAAGGCGGCAATGGAGCGATCGCTCTTGTGCCGGTCCCAGGTCTTCCACGCGCTCAAGGTTGACTGACCCGGAAGAAGTAATTCCCTGGTCAAGCAAATAATCTGCGCGGCTCCACGTGCCGGGGTCGCGATACTCCTCCGGCGGAAGCAGACGGACGACAGCGCGAATTCGGTCGCCGCATGTAAAGCCGCGCGGGAGTGCCTGAACTCGCGATTGCTGTGGCCAGCGAATCGTCAACCGTACGCTGCCATCAGCAGGGATTTGCTGATCTTCTCTATCGGAGACGAATTCGATGTTGGCCACACGCACATCGACCCGTTGCGACGGATTCTCGCTAGGCGTTTCCTCAACGTTCTCAACGCGCTCACTGCGCATTGGTGCGGCATCGACGATGGTTCCTTCGATTGTCCGTAAGAGTCCGTCCGAGAGCGCGGAAACAACTGGAGCTGCACCCGGATGTGGCTCCATCTCCGCGCACCAGGCGCCTAACATGCACCACAATACCGCAAGCGGAAGCCAAACGATCCGCTGCGCACGAATCGCGGCGACGCCGCAAAGCGCCGCGACCGGGGCCAGCGCAAGGAGCATGATGCTGGGCCGCATCCATGCCCCATGCGTGATTGCAATGCCAATGGAAAAAAGCCACGCTGCGTGAAAGAGCGGAATGGCGCTGGTGTGGGGAGTCGCGTCCGCAGTCGAAGCAGTTGAGAATTGGGGCCCGGAGGTAGGACGTTCCGGTTGCATGAAGTGTGAAGCGAGGAGGAGTTCTTATAAGAAGCGTATCAGGCGCGACGAAGTGTAACCACCGTCTCCAGATGGAACGTCTGTGGAAACAAATCGACGAGCGTGATGGATTCGATCTGGTAGCCGGATCCCGAGAGCGCGCGAAGATCGCGGGCGAGTGTAGCCGGATCGCACGAAACATAGACGACATCGGGCGCAGCAATCCTCGAGAGCTGCGCCGTCGTCTCCGGGCCAAGTCCGACACGCGGTGGGTCGACAACAATCAGGTCTGGTATCCCACTCTTCGAATGGCGGCGCAGAAACGCGAGTGCCTCCGCTTTAACGGTCTCGCTGTGCGTGTTCTTGAGATTCTCTTTGAGAGCCTCGCTTGTGGAGGGCGCGGATTCAACTGCCACCACGTACTCAAATTTCGCCGCGAGCTGTCGTGCAAAGAGACCGACGCCCGCGAACAGGTCCCAAGCGAGCTTGCCGCTGCGGCCTGCAGTCACGCGTTCAACCAGCGTATCCACCAGCCACCGATTGATCTGAAAAAAACTGCCATGGTCGACGCGATAATCGAAACTGGCCGCGCGATAAGCGAGGGAAGTCGCGCCCCAGCGTGCGAGCGTACGCGGCCGCTCTCCTTTGCGGTCCTCAACAACGAACTCCAGACCTTGCAATTCCGGAACTCGTTCCTTGAATGCGACCGCGACATCATCGAAACGAAACTTCCCCGGTGCGGCGATGAAAAGACTGACGAGCAGTGCACTTTCATTCGAATTGCAAAAGAGGGTGATTTCCGTGGGACGCAATGCGAGCCCAATCTCGCGGAGCGCTGCGGCAAAGGCAGCTGCGGTCTTCATCAATAAGGGCGCGGAAATCGGGCACTCACTCACAGGAATCACCGCGTGCGAGCGACGTCCACGGTAGCCCGGACTCCCGCCCGCATCAAATGCCAGTCGGATGCGATTGCGATAGCCCCAGGGATCAGCCGCGCATACGGCGATCTCAGGCAGCGCGCGTACGCCGCCGCGCTCAAGAGTCTCGCGCAGGATCGCCTGCTTGAATCCAAGCTGCGACGCATAGTCTGCGTGCTGGTAGTGGCAGCCTCCGCATGCGCCAAAGTGGCGGCAGCCTGGAGCGATCCGTGCGGGCGACGCTGTAACTATTTCTTCTGCCTCCGCGAGAGCATAGCCGCGCTTCTCTTCGAGCATTCGAATGCGCGCCTCCTCACCCGGAAGCGTCAGAGGCACAAAGACTGCCTTCCCGTCGAGGCGCGCCAGAAACGCGCCGCCGTAAACAGGCTTCTCAATTTGCACAAGCCGTGTTGTCGGCTCGGTCATTGCTGGCTCATGTAGAAGAGGCTGAGGCGTGGCAAACCGTATTCGACCAGCAGCATTTTTGTCTCAAACTGATGTTCCACCTGGCGCAACTGCACGACTCCCATGCGGCTGCGATACGGCGCGAGCTCGCACTTGGCATGCTCCTTCAGCTTGACCAGCAGTTCCGCGGGAGCGGCCGCTCTCAATGAGTTGAAGAGCTTCTCTTCGAGAACGGTCAGTTCGAGTTCGAGCCTTTCCAGATCGTGACCGGCTGCATTCTCCGATTGCGGGTTGCGCACTTCATCTGCAAGTTCGCGCAATCGCAACGCTGTTGCCGCGCAGGCATCGACGGCAATCTTCGTCCCGTCAAGCGCATTCGCGGCAGCTTCAAGATGTGCGGCCACGCGCTCATGCTCGAATCCGGATTCGCGGCTTTCGGCAGGTTCCGGCGCTGCGCCAGCCGACGCCTCACGCAACTCCTCAGCCGCAATCATCACCGCCTGCGCGCACCATGCCAATCCGTTAATCCGCCGCTTGTGCCCGCGCTTCGGCTGGGCCTCGTGTTTGTCGAACGCCGCATCGATGCCGCGCAGAGCTGCTTCCAGAGGAATCCCCGCTTCACGCCAGGTCTCAATCAACGCCCAATCAAGCGTGGACAAGAGCAATAGCACGCCGCGCCGCTGCTGAAAGCGCTCCTCGATCTCGGTGAAGTAATTAAAATAATTGCGCACGGCGCGCCTCAATGTGCGCGGCTGCGCAAGCGCGGCGCGCGATTGCGCTCAAAGAGGATGCGCAGGCCGTCGAGCGTGAGCATGTCGTCGATCTCCGCGATATAGCGCGAGTCCGCGGCGACCATACGCGCCAGGCCTCCCGTGGCAATCACGCGCGGCTTGTGACCAAGCTCCTCGAAAATTCGTTCAAGGATTCCGTCCACGAGCCCAATGTATCCATAGTAGAGACCACTCTGCAGATGCCCCGTCGTATTCGTGCCGATTACCTTGGCCGGCCTCTTGATGTCGACGCGGCTCAGACGCGCGGCGCGTGAAAAGAGCGCATCTGCGCTTAGGCCAAGGCCGGGCGCAATCGCGCCGCCCAGATACTCGCCGCGTTCCGAAATCACTTCGAATTTGGTCGCCGTGCCGAAGTCGACGACGATGCAGGGACCGCCATATTTTTCGAATGCGGCAATTGAGTCGCAGAGCCGATCCGCGCCCAACTCGGTGGGGTTGTCCACCAGCACCGGCATACCGGTTTTGATTCCCGGTTCTACAAATAGCGGCTCCAGATGAAAATAGTTTTCGCACATCTGGCGCAGCGTCGACTCGACCGGCGGCACCACGGACGAAATGATGATGTGCGTGACTTGTTTCGGAGACATCCCGTGCATCTCAAAGAGATTCACGAAAAATACTCCATACTCATCCACGGTCTGAGTGCGATGTGTCGTCACGCGCCAGTGAGCCGCAAGCTGCAGCGGCTCGACGTCCAGCTGATAGAGGCCAAGAACCGTATTCGTGTTGCCCACATCGAGAGCCAGAAGCATCTTGTTCAGCCTGTCTTCACTTCGCGAATCCCGCCCGTTCGCACGGCAATCAAGCCTCCGCCTGCCTTCACCAGCAGGAAACCCCGATCATCGAGGCCGGCAGTCACGCCGATGCACGCCTGCGGCCCATGCACTTCGACGTGCCGTCCGCGAACCCATGTGGAGGCTTGCTCAACGCGCGCGGGAATCCTCTTGCACGCGTCCTGTTCGACCAGTCCCGTCGCTTCGCGCTCCAGCGATTCTAGCAGGGCCACGAGCAACGCCTGGCGGCTGACGAGACGGCCGGCTTCGAGGTCCAGCGACGTTGCCGGCGTAGCTAAACCCGGGCCGAAATCGCCCTGATGCACGTTGATGCCGATGCCGGCCACCGCGAAGGCCAGCCGATCACCCTCGGTCTTCGATTCGACAAGAATGCCGCCCGTCTTGCGATCCCCAATCAGCAAATCGTTCGGCCAACGCAGGTCCGCGCTCAGGCCGCTCGCACTGCGGATGGCATCGACCGCCGCAAGACCGACGGCCAGCGGAAGCAATGGCAGGCGAACAGTCGGCACATCGATACGCAGCAATACACTGACGTAGAGACCTTCCCTGACAGTGGATTCCCAGCGATGGTCGCCGCGTCCACGGCCGGCCGTCTGCTCATCGACGAAATAGACCGAACCATGCGGCGCATCGTCGCGCGCGGCAGCCAGTGCGTCGGAGTTGGTCGACCCAGTGGCAGCAGAAAAATGCAGCTTGCCCGCATAGATAGTGTCAGTGAGCGCTGCTTCAAGAGCCGCCAGATCATACACTGTTAGCTCGGCTCCGCAGCAATTGTCATGGAGATGTCTGCGGCCTTGGCCGAATGCGTCAGTGCCCCGACGCTGATGAAGTCGACGCCGGTCTCGGCGTAGCTGCGAATGTTCTCCAACACGATTCCTCCCGACGCTTCGATGGGAATCCAGCGCTTCTCTTTCCGGATTAAATCGACGGCTTCTTTCACCTGCGCCGCCGACATGTTGTCGAGCAGAATCGCTTCGGCGCCGCAATCGAGCGCCTCCTTCAGTTCGGGCGCGGTTCTCACCTCGATCTGGACGCGCTGTCCTTTCTGGCGCCGTTCCAGCGCGTGCGTCAGCGCAACGTGCAAGCCGCCACCCAAGGCAATATGGTTGTTCTTGATCAGAATGCCCGAAGACAGGTCAAGCCGATGATTGGTCCCGCCGCCGCATAACACCGCGTATTTTTCCAATGCCCTCATGCCGGGGACAGTCTTTCGCGTATCGAGAATGCGGGCCTGCGTGCCTTGGATAGCGTCGACATACTTGCGCGTGAGCGTGGCAATGCCGCTGAGGTGCTGCATCAGGTTCAGGATGACGCGCTCGCAACTGAGCAGAACGCGGGCGTTATGGCGAATGACGGCCAGCACCTGGCCCCCGTGCACGCGCACGCCGTCGAAGATCTCCGGGTGGCTCACCACCTCAAAGCGCGTGTGCGTCTCCGGGCGTTGGTCGAGCCGGGAGTAGATTTCCAGCAGGCGCGGCACCGCGCCGAGGCCAGCCACCACCATCTCCTGGCGCGACAGGATGGAGGCCGAGCCGCGCAGGTTCGGATCGATCGTCACAGTGGTCGTGGCGTCGCTGGCGGCCTTGTCTTCCACAAGGGCCTGCTCCAGCAATGCATCAATGCGGCTGCTCTTCCAATCCATGCGTCTTCTTTCGCTGCGTCAGGAACCTGGTTGCGGTTTTTGCTTTAGAAGAAAGTTATAAATAACTTTCTTTACCCTGTCATCCGCCTCGCTGGCAATGGTATGAAAGTGGGATCCGCTATGGCGGCCGATCACGAGGGAGTATTTCGGCTCCAAGCCTAGCGTTTCAACGACACTCCGCCAAAAACGGGGCTTGCCGTGCGTGAGCCTGTCGATGAAGCCGACCTGGCCGAGATCGGTGAACCAGAGAAAGGCGACGATGTTGAGCGCATTGCGCACAATCATCCTGTAACTGGTCAGCAGGACGTACTGCGCGGGATTCCCATCATACTTGAGGCCGTGCGACAGATCGATGAACGCAAGTGGCTTTTCGGTGGGCTCCATGCGCGCTTCGAGGATAATCCGGTTCGCGGCCGCGGAGAAATTCGGAGCAGTAAAACAGCCGGGCAGGTTGCCGAAGAAGATCGTGGGCGTTTCGTCTTGAATTGGAGCAGGAGTGTCGCGGAAGTCGCCGGAGTCTTGCCGCCTTGCAAAAGGATCGGAGTTGGCGTCGGCGCTTACGGGAATGTCTTCGACCGGCAACTCCTGCGGAGTTTCGAAGTGCTCCGAGAGCTCGCGATAGGCGACCTGGATTAGCTTGAAATGCTCTTCGGCTTCGAGGCGCTGGACCTTGTTGTTCTCGAATCGATCGGGATGCCATCGCTTGGCGGCTGTCTTGTATGCCTTGCGAATCGCAGCTTTTGAGGGACCTCTCTCGTCGAGAGCAAGTGTCATGCCGTTCTCGAGGCATTTCTCGCAGACGCAGGGCATTCCGCGCTAACCGCTCAAGCCGTCGAGATCGCGGCGCAACTTGTCCAGTAATTTCCGCGCTTCGTCGAGTTGTTTGTTCAATCCTTCAACAATGTGCGTTGGAGCCTTGGCCGTGAACCCAGGATTATTCAGTTGACGCTCGCCATTGGCGATAATCCTTTCCTGCTTGGCGATTTCTTTCGTCAGCTTTTCGCGTTCGGCGGCGACATCAATCTTCGTCTCAAATTCGACGAAGATTTCGGTCCGTCCGAGTGTCTGCCAGGCAAGCCCGGTGTATTTGCTGTCCTGATTGCGGTCTTCGAGCGAAATGAGTTCCAGATGGCTCACTTTGGCGAGTTTCTCGATAATCTCCGGATCTTTGTTGAGAATCTTGATGATCGAATCGTCGGCTGCAACCTTCGCCGGCACGAACTCCTTTTCCGGGACGCTGAGGTCCTTACGTCTCGCCCGGATTGCAGGAACCACCGTCTGTATGTTCTGCATCGCAACCCCACCAGCGAAATAAGCTCCAGGCAGAGGGCTGCTGGGTCCCCTTGGATAGCGCGTCAGAGCAATCGACTTCGTCGGAGAGTTGCCATCGTACACCGCATGCCAAAGCTCTTCGGTGAGAAACGGCATGAACGGTGAAAGCAGCCGCAGGGCAACTTCGAACACGTGCACCAGCGTCGTCAAAGCAGCTTCTGTTTTGGCTTTATCGGCGGTCTCAGAAAAATCGAGCCGCAGCTTCACGATTTCCAAATACCAATCGCAGAAGCTGCCCCAGAAAAACTGGTAGATGACATTCGCTGCATCATCGAAGCGGTAATTCTCAAGCGCTTGGTTCACCTTCGCTGCTGTCTCGTGTAATTCGGCGACGATCCACCGCGCTTCGAGCGGCGCGTCCGCTGCCACCGTCGGCATCGCACCCAGCGCAGCTCGGTCAACGGTGATACCAACCTCCGCAGCCCGATCCACATTCATGAAAATGAACCGCGCGGCATTCCAGATCTTATTGGCGAAGGCGCGATAGCCCTCGGTGCGCGCAATGTTGAACGCGATGTCCGTACCCGGAGAGGCCATCGACGCCAGCGTGAACCGCACCGCATCGGTCCCGTACTGCTTCACGATCTCTATGGGATCGACAACGTTGCCTTTGGTCTTCGACATCTTCTCGCGGTTGGCGTCGCGCACCAGCGCGTGAATATAGACCTCGCGAAATGGCACCGATTCTGCAAGGGAGCGCTTCGACCCATCGGGCATTGGCACATCGCCCGCGAACCAGCAGCCCAGCATGATCATCCGCGCAACCCAGAAAAACAGGATGTCGAAGCCTGTGACCAGCAGATTGGTTGGATAAAACGTGTCGAAGTCGGTGCGATCTATTGAGCTTTCCCAGGTCTCAGAATCGAGACCTGGGGCACCCAGAATATTAGGCCAGCCAAAGACCGAAACCGGCAGCAGTCCCGACGAAAACCACGTGTCCAGCACGTCCGTTTCCTGCGTGATTCTGTCCGATCCGCAATGCGCGCACTTGCTCGGATCCTCGCGCGCCACCGTGATCTTATGGCACGTTGCGCAGTGCCATGCAGGAATGCGATGCCCCCACCAGAGTTGGCGCGAGATGCACCAGTCGTGGATGTTCCCCATCCATTCGAGGTAGACCTTCTCGTATTGCTCCGGGAAAATGCGAATCGCTTTCTTTCCCTCGGCATCCGGCTTCACTGCGGCAATGGCCTTGTCGGCGAGCGGCTGAATCTTGACGAACCACTGCAGCGAAAGCCTCGGTTCGACGATGGCCTTGCATCGGTCGCAGTGGCCGATGTTGAGCGTGTGATCTTTGATTCCCGCCAGCAAGCCTTGCGCCTCGAGATCCTCAACAATCTTTTTGCGCGCGACGAAGCGGTCGAGGCCCGCATAAACGCCTCCCTCGCTATTGATATGGGCCGTCTCATCCATGACGTTGATCGAGGGCAGATTGTGCCTCTGGCCCAGCGCGAAGTCATTGGGGTCGTGCGCCGGAGTCACCTTCACCGCGCCGGTGCCAAAGTCGCGGCTCACCCACTCGTCGACAATCACAGGAATCTCGCGATTGGTGAGCGGAAGGCGCAGCATCTTCGCATGCAGATGCAGGTAGCGCTCGTCCTCGGGATGAATGGCCACGGCCACGTCGCCCAGCATCGTCTCCGGCCGCGTAGTGGCTACGGTGATGAACTGGTCCGAAAGGCTGCCACCCGCAGGGTCGATGACCGGGTAACGAATCTCCCACAAGCGTCCCTTGTGCTCGTCGTAGACTACTTCAAGATCGCTGATCGCGGTCTGGCAGCGCGGGCACCAGTTCACAATGTAGGCGCCGCGATAGATGAGCCCCTGCTCGTACAACTTGACGAAGGCTTCGCGGACGGCGACCGAAAGCCGCTCGTCCATGGTGAAGTACTCGCGCTGCCAATCGACCGAGGCGCCAAGCCGCTTCATCTGGCCAAGAATAGTGCCGCCGTAGTGCTCGCGCCACTTCCACACCCGCTCCACAAAAGCTTCACGGCCCATCTGTTGGCGGGTCGTCCCTTCGCTCACAACTTGCCGCTCGACCAGCATCTGCGTGGCGATGCCCGCGTGATCGGTGCCCGGCACCCACAAGACACGGTCGCCGCGCATCCGGTGCCAGCGAGCGAGGATATCGCTCTCCGTGTGCTCGAACATGTGCCCCATGTGCAGGCTGCCGGTGACATTGGGCGGTGGCAGCAAAATCACGAACGGCTGGCCGGACTTGCCAGCAGGATTAACGCTGTGGCTTTGATTCTTCTGATTCGGATCAGGTGTGGGCTGGGCGAACAGATTCTCGCGAACCCAATATTCGGCCCAATGATCTTCGATGGCAGTGGGGTCGTACGCTTTAGGCAGGTCGTGAGGCATGGAGTTATCAACGTGCCCCGACGTGCAGATGCGTCAAAGCCCTCGATCTGTGAGGGTTTAAGCGAAGGGGGCTACTATTCACTTTAGCAGAGACGGCGTGGGCTGAAAGAGCCGGTAGCGCGTAGTTCAGTCTGATCTCAAATGAAAAATGCCGCACCGAAATCCGATGCGGCATTTCCAATCGTCGATCGCGCAGGATCAGAACGGGTTCAGCTTCGCGAGCCCCTTCTTCTTTTTCTTCTTGCTTGAGGACTCGTCGTCCAAATCCGCCTTGGGCGCCTTCTTCTTCTTGCCGTTCGCAGTCGTTGGCGACTGAGGAGAAGCACCGGGCTTGATGTCGTTCACCTGGTCTGGAGCCGGGGCAGGACCCTCAGCGGCAGGCAGGACGGTGTTCACTGGTCCAACCGGCTTCACCACGGCGTTCGCATCGGCGGCGGCAGCCTCACCCGAGGGCGCATTTACCACCTGGACGCCCACGCTCGATCCGCCAGAGGGAGGTGCCATCTGGATGGGAGCCGTGGAAGGCACATCGCTGCGCGGCGGCTCGTTGGGGCCCGTGGGTGTGATTGCAGCAGCAGGTGCCGCGGGCTTGCCGGCGTTGATGGCCGAGGTATACAGGGCCATATCCTGCTTGGTCACGTCCGGCGCCACGATCCGCTTGGGATCGTCAAGGCTCGGGTCGCCGACGTGCACAGCCTCCACCACCGAAGGACCATGTCGAATGATGTCGAAGGTCTTGTCGGTAAACCGCAACGGTTGCCGGCTGCGCTCCTCGGCATCGTTCTCAGCCACTGCTTCCGCGGTTGGCTCGGGTACGGGGCGGTTCATCGCCACAAGCCGGTCGCGGGCATCCTCCACGTGCGGAGCCATCGGATAGCGCGTAATCACCTTGGTATAAGCCGCGGCGGCCCGGTCAAGATACATCGCACGCATCCGCTCACGCACCGCACCCGGCAACCCGGAAGCCATCTGGAAGCGACGGGCCTGTCCCGAATAAGCATCGCCAATGCCGAGCAACGCCTGGTCGCTCTTGGAGTAGAGCGGGTACGTGTCGACGACTGTATCGAGGCGAGCGATAGCCGCGGAGTAATTCTCACGGCTGTCGTAATAGAGGCCAATCTGGGTTTCGCGCTCGGCCAGAACTTCCTGCACGTCGCGCAGCTTCTGCTTGGCGCGCGGAATCAGCGCGGAATCCGGAAACTGGTTGATCATGTTCCGGTATTCTTCTTCGGCGCGCTGTGCATTGGTATAGTCGCGGTCGGGCTTTTCCATCTGCTGGTAGTAGATGTCGCCCACCTTCATCTGCGCCTCGGCGGCTTCAGGCGCATTGGGGAAGAAGGTGATGAAGTCCTTGTATTCCGCCTCGGCCTGTGTCAGGCCCGCAGCGCCGCCTTCCTTGAACCACGTGTCTCCGACCGCCAACTTGGCGCGCATCCGGTACTCGGAATCGGGATAAGTGTTAAGCAGGGTCTGGAGGGTGAGCCGCGAAACATCGTAACGGCCCTTCTTCATCGAGACCATGGCTTTGTCGAAGAGCACCTTGTCGGGCTGCTTCGAATTCACGTTGGCCAGCGGGTTCGCACTCAGGTCTTGGTCCTTCTTGTGCTTTGGCTTTTTCTCTTTGGCCTGGGCCAGAACTGCTGTCAGAACCAGCGCCGCCAATGCAGCTGTCGCAATCTTCCGGGAAAAAAGTTTCATACCACCTCATTTGAGCTCGCGAACCGCGATCGGGCCGCTAGCCCTTGCAACTCATCCGGGATGGGGCGGCTTCGCTTCCATTCCCGAAGTAGTTTGATCCATTCGATCCGAAGGACCTTAAAAATCTATCGCCGCACGGGCCGCTGCCAACAGCGCGCGCGCATCCCGTTCCGGCTCGCCCGCGCCAAAAACAGCATTCCCCGCCACCAGCAGCTCCGCTCCTGCTTGGACGACCTGGGCCACCGTGTCGTGAGCCACCCCGCCGTCCACTTCGATTCTAAATGCAAGGCCCAATTCCTGGCGCAATTCGACCAGGCGTCGGATCTTGTCGAGTGAAAACGGGATGAATTCCTGCCCGCCAAAGCCCGGATTGACACTCATGATCAGCACATGGTGCACCATGGGCAGAATGTCTTTGATGAAATTCACGCGCGTGGCCGGATTGAGCACCACCCCTGGTCTCATGCCGTGAAGGGCAATCAACTGGAGGGTCCGATGCAGGTGCCGGCATGCCTCGTAGTGCACGCTCACCCAGTCCGCCCCGGCATCCGCGAAGGCCGGGATAAACTCGTCGGGATTCTCGATCATCAGGTGGCAGTCGAGCGGCAAATTCGTCGCCTTGCGCAGGCTCTTCACCACCGGCGGCCCGATGGTGATATTGGGGACAAAATGTCCGTCCATGATGTCGACGTGAATGGTCGTGCCGCCGCCTCGCTCGGCCGCGGCTACTTCGTCCGCAAGGTGCGCAAAATCGGCCGACAAAATCGATGGAAGCAGCTCAACCATGTTGTTCTGTGCGGAGGATTCCCGCCCGGCCAGTGTATCAGCCGTCGCCGATGAATTTGATGCAGCTAGTTCCCGCCTGTGAGTCTTAGAATCTCTTCGCGGGCGATGCCTTTTGTGAGCTTGAGAGTCCAGGCTCTGTCGCGTTGAAACGCGGCAAACCAGCAGGAGACCTCACAACCCTGATTGCCGTAAACCATCAAGCTCCCACGACCATTTGCGAGGGTGTTTCCGCTGTACCAGACAAAACAGGCTGATTTGCTGAAATCTTCGATGTGTCGATGAAGATTTGTCTCGGAGCGCATTTTCCGTGTGTCGTGTGGTATCGCGGGCAATGGGAATTCGACGTAGTTGTCACCAGTTCTCAGGAATGACCATTGGCCGATTACCCTTCCGGGAGAGAAAGGCGGAAACGTCACTTTTGTTTGCGAGAATTCGGCCTTCACGCTGTCGAGCCGATTGGAAATGAAATCGGAGACGGGGACTCCAGCAAACATCCAATTGGCCTTCGAGCCATTCCCTGAATAGCGCAGCCATTTGTGGTCAAACCAATTGTCGATATGTATCACCCAAACCTGGTCAGGCGGCTTTCGGGTTAGCAAGCCATTGACGATCAAGTCAATCAAAGCAACGAAATCATTATCGTCAGAGAGTCCCGAGTAGATCTGAATTGGCACGCAACCATTATCGGATAACTTTGGCGACTGGAAGGCAATCTTCCACCGGCGCTCAAGCGAACATATGGAAAGAAGTGCGTGGCTGCCGTTCCTTATCTGTATTTTCAATTTTTTCGAGCAGAATGCGGCTGCGCGCCCGCATGGCCGGCGTGCCTGAGCGTCCCGACACACGAAGCAACTCAATCACCTCGGGCAGCAAGGCCCGATCCTGGCGGGTCAGGTCAGCCAGCCCATGCAGCGCGGCTGTCTTCACAATGGAACTTTTGTCATCCAGATACGAACGAAGCACCCCGGCAGCACGGCGGCACTCGGGAACCGTGAGCTTTAGCCGGGGAATGAGCAGGGCCAGGTTCCAGCGCAGCTTTTTCTCGCCGGCTTCAGCCAGCAGTCCCAGCAGCGATTCTTTCCATTTTTGCGCCCGCGCAGGCCTCTCGCGGGTGACGCGTTCCAGCGCATCCGCTGCGCGGTTCGCGACCGCCGGATCTTCATCCCAGAGGCATTCGACGAGCCGTGCAAGTTTGCCGGGCTGGCCGTCCACCAGCTCGACAACCTCCAACACTCGGCCTGCATCGAGCCGCCTGCCGGGCCCGAGCATGGGTCGAATGCTTTCTTTCGTTGCCATGATGTTGCCGCCATTTTCTCACTCGGGATTAGCCGGAGTCAGGCTCTTTGCCGCCACGCGCCCCACGCTGCGCAGCATCGATTTCAGCGGCCAGTGCCCATCCGCATCAGGGAAACAGATTTCGCCCACGCGGCGCACTTCCGGCCGGTAATACCAGCGCTTGAGCAACGCCAGATGCCCTTGGCGCACTGTGGACGAAGGCGGCTCGGCGGGTACCGACAAAGCCGTCAGCACACCATCCAGACGCGCTTCAAGCACACTGCGGGGGGCCTTCGCCGGAGTCTCAATCAAAGTTGCGCCTGCTCCCGGCTGGCTGGCGAGATCGCCCAGTGGTGGCTGTTCCGGAATCGGCTCGATGGCCATGGGCTGCGCGAAGAGCGAACTCGATCCCGACCTCTCATTCTGGATTCGCATACCGAGCGTCGAGAACGCACCGGGCCCGCGCAACCTGCCATTCTCGAAGAGAAACACGGTAACCTCGTCGGGATTTGCCGACGCCTGCAAGATGGTGGCGCGCAGTTTGCTCAAGGGTTGCACTAATTCGGGCGCGAGAGCCTGCACGCCTTCTACTTTTTGCACCTGCGCATGAAGCGCCGCCGCCGATTCGAATTCGAGATCGGCCGAGGCCTGTTCGCGCTGGGTGCGCAGTGTAACGAGCTTGCTCTCTCCGCGCGTCGCGAGAAAATCGCGAACCGCCGCCGCTTCTTCGGCGTAGCGCTCATCGGTGCATCCTTTGTAACAAGGGGCGAGACACATCTTCATCTCCGAATACACGCAGCCGGGATGACTTGGGTTGGGATCGAGATCGTCCGTGCAGCGGCGCAGAAGGAACAGCTTCAGAGCCTCCTCGGCAAAACGCTCTGCCGCCGCGCGCGAGGCAAACGGGCCATACGCCCAGTCGGCTTCGCGCTGGCTCGGCTTGTTCGTCACCACAATGCGTGGATGGGGATTGCCGCCAAGGTAGCGAATGAATGCAGGCGCACGCAGATGCATCCGCTCCAGCGCCTTCGGACCGTAGATATCTTCGAGAAGGGAAAACTGCGTCAGAAGAGATTCGAACTCGGAGCCGGTAAGCCGCCACTCGATCCGCCGTACACGCCCCGCGAGTTGCAGGCGCCGAGGATGTTTCGGCGAGGGTTGCAGCAGACGTTCCAGCCGTCCGCGCAAATTCGGTGTACGGCCGATGTACGGCTCGTCTTTTGCATCCGCACCGTAGAGAGCGAACACCGCAGGCCGGTGGGGTAACTCCAAAAGCGCGGACCGCGCGTCGGCCGGGTCGAAGGCTATCGATTGCATCGCGCTCCCAGTAGCCGCGCCCACCTTAAGCTCCCGCGATCGTCATGCCATCGATGCGCAGAGTCGGCGAAGCCACCGATCCGCGAAACACAAGATCGTTCCCGATGGCGGTCACGTTGCGCAGCATCTCGCCTAGATTTCCGGCAATCGTGATCTCTTCGACAGCGTGCGTCAACTCGCCATTCTCGATCCACAGGCCGGTCGCGCCGCGCGAATAATCGCCCGTCACAATATTGGTTCCGAATCCCATCAGACTCGTCACATACAGCCCCGCAGAAATATCTCCGATGATCTGTTCCGGCGCGAGCGTGCCCGGTTCGAGATACAGATTCCCGCAGCCGATTCCGGGCGTTCCCGCCAGCCCGCGCGAAGCATTGTGCGTCGACTTCATGCCTAGCTTCCGCGCTGTATAGGTGTTGAGCAGATAGTTCTGCAGTACGCCCTTCTCAACCACGACCGTCCGCCGCGACGCCAGCCCTTCGCCGTCGAACGGCGACGTACCGAATCCGCCCACGCCGCTCGGCAGCATCATCGCGTTGTCGTCAATGACTGTCAGACTCGGTGCAGCAATAGCCTCGCCCAGCTTCCCGGCGAGGAACGAAGCGTGGCGCCAGATCGAATCGCCCGAAGCGGCCTCGAAGAGTGAACCAATCAGCGACCGCGCGACTTCAGGCGCGAAGACAATCGGCACCTTCTGCGTCGGCACGCGCCGCGCGCCAAGCCGCCGCAACGTGCGCCGCGCCGCTTCGGCACCAACAGCTTCAGGCGATTCGAGGAGCGCAAAGCTCCGCGCGCTGCTCCACCAGCCATCGCGCTGCATCGTGCCGTTCACGTCCACTGCCAGCGGCGCTGCCGACACGCCGGCATAGCTTGTCCGATAGCTACCCACAAAACCGCGTGAGTTAGCCAGCACCTTGCGTCCGGTAGCCGCGTCAAAGTTACCGCCATCGGAGTTGGTGATACGCACGTCGGCCGCCACTGCCGCTGCTTCCGCGCGCCGCGCCCATTCGATGCGTTCCGGTCCGGAGAGCGAATACACGTCTTCAAAATAGAGGTGCTGGTCTTCCTGAATCGCGCCGAACTCTTCTCGCTCTGGCAAGCCGTTGAGCGGATCTTCTTCAGTCACTTTGACCAGCGCCAGCGCGCCATCGACCAGCAGCCGAATTCCCTCCGGAGTCAGATCGCTGGTGCTCGTTGAAGCCGATCGCTTGCCGAGAAACACACGCAATCCCAACGCCCGCGAGCCCGACTCCTTGAGCGTCTCCACCTCGCCCAGGCGCACGTTCACGCTGAACTCGTCGCCTTCGCGCGCCACGGCCTCGGCGTCGCTGGCGCCGGCCTTTACGGCCCGAGCAACGACATCAGCGGCAAGGGATTCCAGCTCGTGTACGGTCAGTTCGGAGGTCGCAGCGGTTTCGGCCATATGCTCAAACTATCAAATCGACAACGCATTCGCTCGGATCGAAACGGCTCACCGTCCGGTGCCCCCCACCGTCATCCGATCCAGTTTGATCGTCGGCATGCCCACGCCCACAGGCACACTCTGCCCATCTTTGCCGCAGGTGCCGATGCCTTCGTCGAGCTTCAGGTCGTTGCCCACCATCGAGACATACTTCAGAGCCTCGGGTCCGTTGCCGATCAGCGTCGCGTCTTTCACCGGAGCGGTGATCTTGCCGTCTTCGATCAGGTAGGCCTCCGACGCCGAAAACACGAACTTGCCGTTCGTGATGTCGACCTGCCCGCCTCCGAAGTTCACCGCGTACAGGCCGCGCTTGACGCTGCGCAGAATGTCCTCGGGTGCATCGTCGCCGGCGAGCATATAGGTATTTGTCATGCGGGGCATGGGTATGCACTGGTAGCTCTCACGCCGGCCCGAGCCGGTGTTGGCTGCGCCTGTGAGCCGTGCCGAAAGCTTGTCGGTGAGATAGCCTTTTAGCACGCCGTTTTCGATCAGCACCGTCTCCTGGGTCGCCGATCCTTCGTCGTCCACATTCAAGGAGCCGCGCCGCCCAACCATGGTTCCGTTGTCGACCACCGTGACCTTCGAGCTAGCCACCGACTGACCAATCAGGCCCGTAAATGCCGAGGTTTTCTTGCGATTGAAATCGGCTTCGAGTCCATGGCCCACGGCTTCGTGCAGCAGAACTCCCGGCCAGCCCGGCCCAAGCACCACCTGCATCTCGCCCGCCGGAGCCGGCACCGCGCCGAGCTGCAGAATCGCCCCCCGTGCAGCCTCGCGAGCCAGATGTTCCGGGCTTTTCGACCCGGCAAACTGTTCCAACCCCGCGCGTCCGCCACCTCCCGCCGAACCCCTGGTCGAAATGGTTCCGTCCTTGGCGATGACGGACACATTCAGCCGGCACAGCGGCTGCGTATCGCTGGCAAAGGCGCCGTCCGAAGCGGCAATCAAAATCCGCCGCAGTTCCTCGCTATAGTTTGCGCGCACCTGCACGATCCGCGCATCGAACGCGCGGGCCGCGCGATCAGCTCGCACAATCAGCTCGAGCCGCGCAGCCAGATCCAAATCGAATCCGCCGACCGGCACGGGATAGAGATCCGCGGCCGGGGTTTCGGTGAATCCCTGCACTGTTTGCTTTGCAGGGCCTGAGGCGATGAGCGCAGCCGTGCGCGCCGCATGCAGCAGCCTGTCAGAACTCAAATTATCGGTGTAGGCATACCCAGTCCGCTCGCCGGAAAGGACGCGGATACCACAGCCGGCGCTGGCTCCCTGGCTTGCCGATTTCACAATCTGCTCGTCCACTCCCAGGACGGTCGATGTGACAGATTCGAAATAAAGGTCGGCGTAGTCTCCGCCTGCCGCCAGAGCTTCGCCCAGGCAGCGCTCCAGGAGCCGCTCGGTGATGCCAAATTTTTCAAAAAAGTAAAGCCTATGACTCGTGCCCGGAGAAACAGCAAGATTTGTCATCATCCCTGTAGTTTACGCCTTTGCGCATTGCGGATGGCTCGGCCGGACCCACGTTGGTGACCTGGTGCCGCATTCGGTTTTCCATGCCACATTTCCTTTTCTCGTGCTACATTTTTGGCATGAAGAAGTTTATTGTTGCATCCCTATTGTTGCTAGCGTTTGCGAGCCCCGCGTTCGCGGCGCACCGGCATCATCATCATCACCACCACCACCATCACGCCGCGTAAGAAAAGGGCATGGGTCGGCTGGAAAAGGGCGCGTCGGGCAGCTTCCGGCAGCACCCAATAGGGGGCCGTGGCCTTTTGATGGTCCAACTCGGCGTGCCCGGTTTAGTTCGCCACGTTACCCTTTTCGATCGAAGTGTGACCGTCGCGCTACCGCAAGCGCGATTCTCGTGCTACATTCGGGCCATGAAAAAGTTTGTTCTCGCTGCTTTTCTTGTGATGCTTTTTGCGCTTCCGGCCATTGCCGCCAAACATAAAGTGACGCATCCAAAGCCGGTTCACGCCCAGAACCCTTATCTAAGCCACGCCAATCACAAGGCGCATCGTCAGCACCATAAAAAGATTTAGCGCAAGGCACACCTTTATAGGTTTAGTTAAAATCCGCGCTCGCATTACGGTTCGTCGTAGGCGGCCCTTACCTATTCATCTGTGAGAGATTCGCGCCATGACAGTAGAGTTGGACGAACTTCGTTATCCCATCGGCCCCTTCTCCGCGCCCGCAACGTCCCTTCCGGGCATCCGAGCCGCAAATATCCATACGCTGAGCCAACTTCCAGAACATCTTCGCTCCGCAGTCAAGGGCCTGAACGATGCCCAGCTCGATACTCCCTATCGCGAGGGAGGCTGGACGGTGCGCCAACTGGTTCATCACATCGCGGACAGCCACATCAACAGCTATGTCCGGTTCAAGCTGGCTCTCACCGAAGATTGGCCCACAATCAAGCCCTACGACGAGGCTGCGTGGGCGAAGTTATCCGATAGCGGCCAGCCCATTGAAGTGTCGCTTGTCCTGGTTACAGTGCTGCACGAGCGATGGGTTGCGCTGCTCGAATCGATGAGCGACGAAGATTTCCGGAAAGGTTTCAATCATCCGGAGCGAGGCCGCCAGAACCTTGCGACCACTTTGGCCCTCTACGACTGGCACTCACGCCATCACACTGCACACATCACGAGCCTGCGAGCCAGACAGGGCTGGTAAGACGAGCCCATGGAAGTTCAAGGGGCCGAATCCGCTGGCAAACTTGCCCAGAGCGTAGAAGAATTCCTCGCCCAACACCCGGCTGCCGCTCTGCTTGAAGACGGGCGCATGATTTTCGACCTGCGCAGCGCCCGCTACTCTGTCGGCGAATCCCATGGCCGTTGCCTGCTGCAATTCTGGAGCGATGAGCGGAACCTGATGCGCACTGTGGTCGAAGTGCGTCAGCGCGCCCAATCTTTGCGGTTGATGACCCGCCGCATGGGCGTCGTCAAGCCGCAGGCATTGGAACTCGTCCCCTCCTGCGATCGCCGCACACCCACGGCGCGCGATGCCGCGCGGCGCAATTACCAGCGCCTGCTTGAACGCGTGCTGACGCGTGTCTTCATCGGTTCAAAGGTCGATGGACTCCGTTCTGCAATGGACCTGGAACACAGCTTCGGCCCCGCCTATGTCCGCGGACGTCTGCTGCGCGGGACGGCTGCGGAAGCGGTGATCGGCGTGAGTGAAGCTGAATCGGCTTCCACTATCGACGGTGTCCTTACGCTGGGAGTTCTTTGGCTCGATTACTGCCGCAAGCATTCGGAAGGCCGGCGTCACTTTGGCGGACTCAAAGTCATTGTTCCCGCAGGCGCCTGGCGCACCACCGCCGAACGCATGGCCTGGCTGAATCACGCGGCGGCCGATTTCCAGTTTTTCACCCTCGATGAGCGCAGCGAAGAACTCGTTTCTATCGACTTTCGCGACACCGGCAATCTGGAGTCGCGCCTGGTGCACGCCTTCTCTGCTTCTGCAGCGATCGCGCGATGTCAGGCCGGTGTCGACCGCCTGATGAGCCTTCTCCCTCTCGCCGCTCGCGACCGGGTCGAGGTGTGTGCCCGCTCCGCAAGCGAGACATGCCTGCTCTTGCATGGTTTGGAATTTGCGCGCGTACGGCATGGCATGGCGGCGCATTCCTTCACCCGGGAGAATGAGATCACCTTCGGCGCCGGCGCGAATGAGACTCCGCTGACACCCGAGAATGAATCGCTATGCCGAGAACTCTTCGCGCGCCTCGTCCACAGCCGCCATCCCGATGGTGCGCATACCGACGCGCTTTTTCGCATGAAGCCGGAGCGATGGCTCGAGTCGCGGTTGCGCAGCAACATCGACGAGCTTCTACCCAACCTGCGCGGCGACCTGCTTCTAAGTCAGGTGCCGGCTTTGGCCAGTGGCGACCGGGGCATGCTCGACCTGTTGACCCTCGATCGCGATGGCCGGCTCGCCGTCATCGAATTGAAGGCCGATGAAGATTTGCATCTGCCCATGCAAGCCCTCGACTACTGGATTCGCGTGCGTGCACTCAATCAGGACCGGCAAGCCGTCGTCGGCAATTCCCGCCCCTTGTCGGCCTTCGAGCGGCAAGGATATTTCGCCGGTGCGGAAGTTTCTCCTCTCCCACCACGTCTTTCGCTCGCCGCGCCCGCGCTGCGCATTCATCCTGCCAATGAGCCGGTGCTGCGTTATCTGTCGCCTGAAGTTGAATGGGAGTTGATCGCACTCACCGAACACTGGCGTCGCGAATTGAGAGGCGTTTTCCGCAAACGCAGTGAAACGCCTCATCACTGAGACTCCCGAAAATCCAGCCAGAATCTGGCCTCGCGCCAAATGAATGTCTTTAGAATGGGCTCAATGCACCGGCTCTTCAACGCAATAGTTTGGATTCTTTTCGCAGCCATCGTGTATCTCATCGCGGTCGAAGCCGTCAGGCCATGGCTCGCGCTGCCTGGACTTGGAAACATCGGCTTCACGCTGGTGTTCGTGCTTTTCGCCGTTTTGCATTGCGCCAGATGCGAAGGCTGGCCGAGAACCGGCCTCTTCTTTGCCACAGCGGCGATTGTTTCCTACCTTCTCGAAGAGGCAGGCGTACGCACGGGCCTGATCTTTGGTCCTTATCACTACAGCGATATGCTCGGCGCAAAACTTGGCCATGTGCCTATTCTCATCCCGCTCGCATGGTTCATGATGATCTACCCTTCATGGGTCACCGCGCGCGCATTGCTGCGCGGCGTGGATACCCGCACGCCGTCAGGTATCGCGGTGCTGGCATTGATCGCCGCGATGGTGATGACCGCCTGGGACACAGTTATGGACCCTGGCATGTCCGCTGCCGGCAACTGGGTTTGGGAGCAGGGAGGTCCCTATTTCGGTGTGCCACTCCGCAACTATTTCGGCTGGCTCCTGACCACGTTTTTGGTCTATTGCGGAGCGGGCCTCATCTGGCGGCGTGTGCCGTCGCAGGCCGCACAAGCGAAATTGAGCGATCCCGCGTATGGAGTATCCACGGGCTTCGCGGCGTTGCCGATTCTCGTCTACACCGTCCACGGCATTCGCTACGTCACCGCCGGACGCATCGCGGCTCTCCACGTTGTCGCGTTTTGCCATGGTGCTGCCCGGTTCACTTGCCGTAATCCAGACCTGGATGGCTCATACCAGTCAGGCGGCGCCTGAAGTGCGTGAACTTACGTGAGCGAGCTGGGGAGATTGTCGACGGAAGGATGAAGCCATTGATTTAAAAAGATTTATGTGGATGTGTCGATCTCCGCAGACTGGACTCGGGGAGAATTCCCGAATCGGACTCGCACCCAATTCGAATCGGACTCAAGAACATTCTGGTCTTTGCGTGATATAAATCACATTGTTCTCCCCTCGTTGGCTCCAGAATCAGGCATTGAGTTCAGTAGTTTCGTTTGGCTCGGTCTGATGCATCCGGCGTGGGCGCCGACAGATCAAGCAGAGGGGACCATTCAAGTGACGACCAGAGTTCTTCACCGCGCCGAGAGCAATGGGATGCAATCGGTGCCAACCTTTCAACTTCAATTCGTACCGGTGCGCCAATCGTCGCTGCTCGAATTTCCGCAGAGTCTCGCAGAGGCGAGCGAGCAGGATAATTCCTCGCCGAGCAGGCCCGGATGTATGCGTGGGATCCAATCGGCGCTCGCCATTGAAGCCGTAGCCGCGTTGATGTTCTACGGCATCTGGCAGCTATCGCACTTGCTGCGATAAGCCGGCTCCTGCTATCCGATATTGCAGCCAGAGACCCACTGGGGCAGCTCATTTGGGAATTTCGGAATGCGGTCCGGCAGCGGTTACTTCTTCAGCGGCTTCCGAGCAAAGTAATACAGCGAATAGGCGAGCAGCGCGAAAGCCAGCACGGAAACCCAGGTGTGATCCAGAAACGTGTGCGGGAAGTTGAGAATGTCGCCCTTGTCCGCCGTCGTTTCGTAGCCTTTCAACGCCACGCCAAGCAATCCCACAATGCCGCCCGCGGCAATCAGGCCCGACGCATACAAAGACCCCGGCGAAATTTCGCTTTCCGCCTCCGCAGTGTCGCCTCCTGCGCGCTTCACTGCCTGATCCACAAACCAGCGCACCGCTCCGCCGCAGAAGATCGCGAGCGTGGTGCCGATCGACAGATAAGCGCCCACGGCAAACGAGAGCGACCGGACTCCGAGCAGCTCGACGGCTGCCACCAGAAAGACACCAATCATCACCAGTCCCCATGGCAGCTTGCGGCTGAGAATTCCGTTGATCACCGTGGCCATCAGGCGCGCCTGCGGCGCTGCGGCCTTCTCGCTGCCGATCCCCTGAATCCACTGCACCTCGATGCGCCCCGACGCGGGTGAGTACAGATACTTGCCGTCGGCGAGTTCCGCCGAACCCAGTGCATTAAGCACCTTGTATTCGTCTTTGTGATGCAGCGTCGACGCATTGTTCGGCCCAAGCACCGGGAACTGCGCGGGCAGGCGCTTCACATCATTTTGGATCGACACACCTGGATGCGGAGCCGACAAATTCCACGGCTGGGCTGCCGCGCGAAACTGCTGCAACCCGGTATTCATCAGGTTCAGCGTGAAGCCGATGGCCACCGTCGAAACTACGACCCCAATCATCAGCGCAAGCTGCTGCTTCCACGGCGTCGACCCTACAAGATAGCCAGTCTTCAAATCCTGCGAAGTGTCTCCGGAGTTCGACGCTGCGATGCACACCACACCACCAATCGTGATAGCGAGCGCTCCGAATGCGGGCGCTGTCCAGCCCTGCACGAGGAAGATGGCCGAAGTCGCCATGAGCGTCGCAATCGTCATGCCGGAGACCGGACTGGCCGAGCTGCCAATCAATCCCACAATGCGCGAACTTACCGTGACGAACAAAAAACCGAAGACAACAACCAGCAGCGAAGCAGCGAGATTCGCGACCCATCCCACATACGCGCCGGGCACGGGTTTGAACTGGAGAAAGATAAACATGACTGCGACAATCAGCAGGGAGCCGAACACGACCACACCCATGGATAAATCGTCTTCCGTCCGAATCGGCTTTTTCTTCTCTCCCGAGCCCGGACGCATCGTCTTGAAGCCTGCGATGAGCGCATTCAGAATGGTGGGTACGGTCTTGAGCAGCGTGATGAGGCCCGCCGCAGCCACCGCGCCCGCGCCCATCGGCCGAATGTAAGTCGACCAAAGCTGGCTCGGTCCCATCTGCGCAATCGGAATCGTTCCGGGGTAGACCGGGTTGGGAAGAGACTTGCCGAAGAAGTAGATCAGCGGCATCAGCACCAGCCACGAAAACACGCCTCCGGCAAAGATGACGCCGGCCACGCGCGGCCCAATGATGTAGCCCACGCCAAGATACTCCGGCGTCGCGTCCGCCTTGATCGACGAGCCTTTCAGGATGTGCTGCGGTCCGAAGTCCGGCTGAAACTCCGGCGTGCCCGGCCACGCCTTGAAGATGTTGTCATTCTGAAAGAGCGTGTAAAGCGCGCCCAGCCCGAGTCCGGAGAAGACGCGTCCTGCAAGAGAGCCGCCCTTTTCGCCCGCAATCAAAACGTCCGCGCACGCGGTGCCCTCGGGATAAGTGAGCACGCCATGCTCTTCCACAATGAGCTGACGGCGCAGCGGAATCATGAACAGCACGCCGAGCCAGCCGCCGATCAGCGCGAGCAGAAAAATGCGCGAGTACTCAAGGTCGAATCCAAGAAAGATAAGTGCCGGCAACGTGAAGATGACGCCCGAGGCAATGGACTGTCCGGCGTTTCCAGTGGTTTGCACGATGTTGTTTTCGAGGATCGAGGCGCGCCCGAACGCGCGGAGAATGCTGATCGAGAGCACCGAGATAGGAATTGAGGCAGCGACAGTGAGTCCGGCCTTCAGGCCCACATACACCGTCACCGCGCCGAAAATGATGCCGAAGAGCGATCCCAGCAGGAGAGCGCGAAAAGTAAATTCAGGCCGGTTCTCGTCAGGCAAAACAAAAGGCTCAAACTCGGGCACGCATAGCCTCCAGAAATTTCAAACCAGGCGCTTCAAAGCAGATTTATTCGAATTCCCTGAAAGGGGGAGTGTAGCAGTATCCGCGGGCAAATCGCAGGGCCTCCGCAAATTTGCGAGCGGAGTCGCAGCCGAAAACTGCACTTGGCGAAATCCGCCTGAACCGCGTAGCGTAGGGTGCAGCCAGCGCTCTTGAGCGGAGGCCCAAATCGCCATGACCAATCCGGCAACTGCACCGTCGCCTTTCGTCACAACCAGCGCAGCGCCTGCTCCCAATCCGGTCAAGCGCCTGCTCTCTCTCGATGTGGTTCGCGGCATCACCATCGCCTTCATGATTATGGTGAATAACAACGGCGGCCCCGGCTCATGGCGTTTTATGAATCACGCAGTGTGGAACGGCCTGACGCCCACGGATCTCGTCTTTCCCACGTTTGTGTTCATCGTGGGGATCTCTGTGGTCTTCGCGTTTGACGCGCGGCTGGCCCGCGGCGCAACACCTGCCCGGCTTGCCTGGCACACGGTGCTGCGGACAGTCTTCTTGATCCTCTTCGGCATCGTGGTCAACAGTTTCCCCTTCTTTGAACTTCCGCATATGCGCTTTTACGGCGTGCTGCAGCGCATCGCCATCTGCTATCTCGTCGTCGGCCTCTTTTATCTTTGGGACAATCGAGCGTGGACCAAAGTCGTCGCGCTGATTGCCGCACTGGTGGGCTACTGGGTCCTGGTGCGCTGGGTCCCGGTTCCCGGCGCAGGCATGCCCGGCCGCGACATTCCGTTTCTCGACATGACGCAGAATCTGGTCTCCTGGATCGACCGTTTTCTCTTTCCGCATCACTTGTATCTCTACGCGCCCGATCACAACGTGCGTGATCCCGAAGGGCTGTTGAGCGACCTTCCTGCCATAGGCACGGCCCTGCTGGGTGGGCTGACCGGGTTGTGGCTTCGCGCAGACAAGCCGGCTTCTTTCAAAGCGAACGGACTTGCTGTTGCCGCGTTGTGCAGCCTGGCGCTCGGCTATTTCTGGGCTCTCTGGTTCCCTTTGAACAAGAACATGTGGACCAGCTCGTACGTGCTGGTAGCAGCAGGCTATTCGCTTCTCTTGCTCACGTTGGCCTTCTGGGCAGTCGAAGTAAAAGGCTGGCGCAAGGGCTGGACCTGGGTGTGGCTGGTCTTCGGCTCCAATGCGATCGCTGCTTACATGTTCAGCGAATTACTGCCGGGTGTACTGAACACAGTGGCTGTGCCGGGCGGTCCGGGACAACATGCAACGCTCAACGCCGTGATCTTCTCCAATTTCTTCGCCCACATTCCCGATCCTCACTGGGCAGCCTTCGCTTATTCGGTTACCTTTACCGCGGTTTGTTTCATTCCGGTATTGATTCTTTATCGCAAGAAGATTTTCCTGAAGATCTAGATCACGCTAACGAGCTTGCCCCATCTACTGCTTGATAGGTCTTGATCCGGCAAAATCCGCCGATAAAGAAACGTACCAGCGGACGCAGGTCCACAAAGCGATGGCTGACGCGCACACATTGCCGGGAGGTCGAGGATGAGCACAGTCGAAGACGCCGGTGCACCATGCGTTGGCGCGGGATCATTGCCTTCTCGGCGCACTGTCTGGAACTTCTGTGAACTCGCCGTTAGCTACGTGATGATTCTTGCGGTCATCTGGACCCCAAAGCCTCTCCAGCGATGGCTCTACTGGGCGGCGATTGCGTGGTTCGTGTTTGCGATCGCATCGTCATTTCCCGGCTGGAAGGCGATGGGCTGCCGTGCCGCAGGTTTTTGGCGAACGTCCTGGGTGGTTGGCGTGGCGCTGGTGCTGGCTGCAACTGCAATGATGTATGCCAGCAGCCATCACACACTGCATCATCCAAGCGGCCTCGTCCAATGGATACTCGCGTTCGGTGGCTACACGGTCTGGTCGATGGCGCAGCAATTCCTGCTGCAAGGCTATTTTCTCGCTCGCCTCGTTCGCCTGGTGCCCAGCGCAACCGTGGCCGCGGTGACGGCGGCTGTCATCTTTTCGGCAGCGCACCTGCCCAATCCGATCCTGACCTTGTTGACTCTGTGCTGGGGGCTGGCTGCATGCCTCGTCTTTCTCAAGACGCGTAACATCTGGCCGCTGGCCATGGCGCACGCAATCTTCGGCATTTGCGTCGCCATCACCGTTCCTGTAACCGTGCTGCATAATATGCGCGTCGGCCTCGGCTATCTCAACTATCGCGCGCCGCACCATCTTCACCGCAACCAAAGCGACCACAAAGTATCGACGGTCGCATGGGTAATCGAAGAAGCGCCCACACGTCGCTGAGCACGCCACGCCCTGCCGTAGAAAACCCCTGCAATCACGGCCATCAACACATAGCGCCAATTGAAGCTCGTGGTCCGCTTGTTCCAGTGTGTGAGCCCGAAGAGCAGCGCGGTCAGAGCCAGCGCTGCCGTGCGTCCTATGCGCCGTTCGAGCAGGTTCTGCAACCATCCGCGAAAAAACAGTTCCTCGGGAATCGCGATAAAGAGAAACGTGAAGACGAATGCTTCGAAGGCATGCACCGGCTGAGGCCACGATGAGTGAAAGTGCAGAAAGCCCAACCCCAGCCCAAGCGGGATTGCGATCACAGCGTAGAGGAGAAACTCGCGCAGTCCGACGCCGACATCGCATCTTTTCAGTCGAAGGTCAAATCCCACACCATCCAGTTGTCGCACAGCGAGAAATCCGAAGATCCCCGCATCGAGCAGAAGCATCTTGCCGAACGCCGCGAAGCCAATGGGCCATGCGGGTTCAAACCATCGCAAATCCACGGCCAATCCCAGCACCGCAAGAATGGCATAGTCACGCCAGTTGCCGCGTCGGTCGGTATCGACGCTTCGTGCCTCATTCAATATGAGTGCGATTGCCACAGGCAGCAACGCATACAGGGCCAGCCATCCCCAGCGAAAAACGCCAAAGGCATGCGCGACGAGCGCATAGGGCACACACAAAGCCACGGGGCACGCGAGGCGCGCTGTTCTCGGCAACTCATCGATCCATGCCGTCACGCGCTTTGGCGCGAATCCTGCAACAAGCATCGGCAACAGGATCAGCAACGCGGCGACGATGACTTCAGGTTGCAGAATGGGATGCAAATTCATCGCGACAACTTAGACTGCTCGCACAGGCTTTACCGGCCGAAAGAGCCACAGCAACAGCAGCGTGAAGAGCAGTCCGCCGACTGCGAATTTGAGCCCCACCGGCGCATGGGATGGAGAAAAGAATCCTTCCAGAGATCCGGCAATCACGAGCATCGGAATCACTCCCGAAACCAGCCGCGTGGCCTCGATGCCGCCTTGAGCCACGGAGTCTCTCCACCGCAGCGAGCCGGGAAACAGCATCGAGTGACCAAGACGAAAACCGGCGCCTCCTGCGATCAGAATCGCCGGCAGTTCGAGCGATCCATGGGGAGCAACGAAGCTCCAGAGCGCGAGCGACATACCATATTGATGACACGCTGCGCCGATTACGCCCAGCATCATGCCATTCACATAGAGATAGAAGAACGTTCCTAATCCAAAAGCGATTCCGCTCGCGAAGGTCACAAAACTCACGGTCAGATTGTTGGTCATGATCGCACTCGATGCCATGGGCGCGACAGTCACAATGGATTTCGTCCACATTTCGTGTCGCTCCATCGTTGCGATCATCTGCGGCCCGACAAAGTGCCGCATGAACTCCGGGCGCGCATTGGTCAGCACCGCGCCCAGCACACCCCATGCCACCGAGATCAACAACGATGCCACAACATAGCGGATGTTACGTTGGAAGATCGCCGGGTACTCATCGCGGAGAAAACGAAGTAGAGCAGTGACACTCGTCTTGCGCCCGGAATAGATAATGTGGTGAGCACGAGCCAGCAAATGATTCACATGTTCGGCGTAGGTTCGTGCCGTCGCATCCTGACGCAGTACAGAGAGGTCAGCGGCGACCTGGCGATAGAGCAGCGCCATCTCCTGCAGTTCCGCGCGCGAAAGCTGTGCCAGACCATTTCGATCGGAAAGCGCAAGCAGTTCGGCAAGCCGGTCCCAATGGGGTCTTCGCTTGGCGATCCACTGGTTTGAGAGAATGTGGGCCATGGACCTGAATTCAGATCAGCTTAACATCGATACGCCCGAACTCGTGGCCATCCAGATGCCGCTGGCCGGGATTGGCAGCCGCTTCATCGCGCTGCTGATCGATACGCTGATATGGGCCGCGGGGTTGGTTGTACTTGGCCTCGTGCTCTGGGCTTTTCAGCCCGCGCTACAGGCGTTTTCCAGTCTTTCCTACCAATGGACCATTGCCATTTTCACGCTCTCGATTTTTCTTTTGAACTGGGGCTACTTCACGTTGTTTGAAGCCTTCTGGCATGGACGGACCCCGGGCAAGCGCATTGCCAGAATTCGCGTCATTCAAAGATCTGGCCGTGCCATTGGAATCATTGAGTCGATGGCACGCAACTTTATTCGTTATGTGGATCAGATCCCCTTCTTCTATGCGGTCGGCGTCGTCGCTGTGTTTGCCACGCGCCAGCATCAGCGATTGGGTGATCTCGCCGCTGGCACTCTAGTTGTTCGCGATCGCGAGCAAGAAACCCCGCTGTGGGTTCACACCGGGGTTCCCGCGGACAGGTCTTCGTCCGTGGGGTGGCAGACCGGGGTTCCCGCGGACAGGTCTTCGTCCGTGGGGTGGGGTTCTGGCACGCGCACTTTTACGGCTCCTGTTTTCGCTCAAGCAAACGCAATCCCCGAACCGCACCAGGCCGTCGCGCTCTCGTCCAGCGGCATCGCCCGCTTGGCTTCGTCCGATCTTGAGGTGCTCGAGGGCTTCTTTGCACGCAGGCTCGATTTACCGCTTCCCACGCGCCAACTTCTCGCACAACGTATCGCGGATGCAATCCAGACAAAATCGGGACTGGAGCAGCCGCCTGGCGTAAGTGTAGAGACATTCCTTGAGGCGACCGCCCGTGACCTTCGTGACATATCCCGGATGCGATAATCGACTCCGCAATCGCTTAAGCTGCCGGGATCGCCCATCGCTGTACACGCTGGCAAACGCTCAAAGGAGAGTCTGCTACAACTTCGGAGGTATGCGCCCAACCCCGCCGGCGCAGTCTTGAACCCTCCGGCTCCAAATAGGCAAAAACTCAACTCATCGACAAAACTAGCTGGAAATCACTCGATTCTCACTTGTTTGAAACTAACTCCCCCGGTTAGCCACTAACAAGGAAGTCCTTATCTTCCGATAGCTTGGTTGATCGAGATTACCTGCCTTGTCGCATCCCCGCAAAAATGACAATTCGATTCTTGACAAGAGTGTGCTGTCCGGCATTTAATCTTCCCCGGCCCGAAGAATGTTATGTGCAGCGCATTCTGCTTAAACGTTTGAGCGAGAAGATTCCAAAATGTGTATCTCTTGGATTTTCTTCTTCCAAAGAACGGATAAAGCAGCCCAATCCAAGCCCGCTCCAATTCGGAGCCAGTAAGGATTAGGTCAGGACCGAAAGAAAAAAGGCCGGAGGGAGCGAGGAGCGCTTCGGCTGGTACTAAATAGGAAAACTTAACCCCGCAGTACTTGAACGAAAGTGCCGAAGGCGACGCTCTCTAGATGGTTTTCAGAGTCCGCCAAAAAGACGGGGCGAATTGGTTGATGCAAGGAATGATGTCAAGTAAATGGATTTTCTACTTGACGGCAGATGTGCGGCGCGCGTTAAATGGCTTCGCATTTTCAGTGCCAAGAAAAAATCATTCCAAGCTTCATGCTAATTCGATAGCGAAGCAGCAGATGTACAGCAGCAACTTTTGAAAAGGGAGGCTACATGAGACACGCAAGGTTACTATCCATAATTGTGCCTGTTCTCTTATTGTTCGCTGGCGTGGGAGCACTTGCGCAGCAGAACTCTGAGATTGTCGGTACAGTCACGGACCAAACTGGGGCAGACGTGCCGGGCGCGACCCTGACACTGAAGCAAAAGGAAACCGGTTTTGTCTACAACGCTACCAGCAATGGTACGGGCGGATTTGGATTCGCCGGCCTGAACGTCGGCACTTACGACCTGAAGGTTACGGCGAAGGGGTTCGAGACCTACCAGGCAACCGGCCTGACCCTGAACGTATCGCAGACGCTTGCAACCGATGTGAAGCTGACGGTCGGCGCCGAGACGGTAGAAGTTTCGGTTACGGCAGATGCGCTGCAGGTTCAGACAGAGTCAAATGAAGTCAGCACGCTGATCAGCGGCGAGCAGGTTACCTCGATTGCAACCGAAAACCGTAACTTTACGGCGTTGGCGGCTCTCGGTCTGGGCGTCAGCTCCAACCTGCCTGATAGTAACCCACCATCAGCTTCGGCTTCGAGCGCAAATATCGAAGTGAACGGCCTTCGCGAGAGCCATAACATCTGGCTGCTGGATGGCGCAGAAGCGGATGACCGCGGCGGCGCCGGTGGCATGAGCGTCATGCCGTCGATGGACGCCATTGCGGAATTTCAGGTGCTGGCCAGCAACTATCCTCCGGATTACGGTATTGCCTCCGGAGCCACATTCAGCCTTGCTCTGAAGAGCGGTACGCAGAAATTCCATGGCGAGGGTTGGGAATTCTTCCGCAACGACGATCTGGATGCGAACGATTTCTTCAACAAGTATCAAAGGGCAAGTCCCGCCGATTTCACCCCGGTTCCGAAGTTGAGACAGAACATCTTTGGCGCCAACATTGGCGGACCAGTGTTTATTCCGCATGTGTTTAACTCGGCGCGGAGGAAGACCTTCTTCTTCTATAACCAGGAGTGGCGGCGGATCATTCAAACCAGCGCTCCGACCACCAGCACAACGATGCCCAATGCGGACCGTCCCGTAGCGGGTCAAGATTTGGCATACGTGGCCCCCGCCTATGCGCCGAACCAGTTCATTACTGTTCCAACGGTAGCGCAGATACCTGATCCTGCTTACGCCGCCAGGCTCGCGGCTTTGGGCCTCACGTCATACCGCTCAGGGGGCACTGTAGATTGCCCGGCAGCTCCTGCTCCGTGCGGTCAGCCGTTCCCAGGTCAGGTCATTCCACATCAGCTCTTCGATCCGGATGGGCTGTTGTATCTGGGTTCCAAAGCAAGCCTCCTGCCGTATGCGAATGTTACGGGAGATAAGGCAACAACCGAGATAGCCACTCCAACGACGGTAACCGAAGAGATCGCTCGTATTGACCATGAAATCAATGACAAGTGGAAGATCCTCGGCCACTACCTGCATGAAGCCCAGGCGACAGGTGTAGCAGGCGCCGATCTGAGCTGGAACTGGACCTCGTATGACACAATCAGCAGCGTGGAGAGCAACCCATCGAACAGCGCCGCGATCAAGCTAACCGGTGAGCTTTCTTCGGATGTGCTGATTGAAGCGTCGATGAACTATGACGGCAACATCATCAACATCACCAACTCGCCCAATGTTCTTCAACCGGCCGGCTGGGTTTCGAATACCTTCTTTGCGAACTCGGGTTCGAACCAGCAAACCGGAGCAAATTGGGGCGGCTCGGGCGTTAGCGGCTCGGTTGCGACTGGCTATGGAGCCTGGCACAACGCCGCTGAAGACTATGAGCCCAGAGTCGATCTTTCGGTTACTCACGGCAAGCACGCAATGAAGTATGGCTTCAGCTATAACCGGTACACCAAGAACCAACAATTGCAGGCCGATGCCGCGGGTGACTACGGCTTCGGACAGAACCAGAGTGGCACCGGAAACGGCGGAAATGCCGGCGATCCATTCATCAGTCAGCTCCTTGGGCTGTCCTCCAGTTATTCTCAGCCGCAGTCCATGGCGATTCGGCACTACGTCAACAACACTACGTCGGCGTATATCAACGACAACTGGAAGGCGACCCCCCGACTGAGTCTGCAAATTGGTTTGCGTTACGATGCGCTGCCGCATGCATGGGAGCGCAACAATGCTATCGAGAACTTTTACCCAAACACCTACGTCAACACGCCTGTGATCTGGTCTACGGCATTCGCGGGTGCTATCGACCCGACCAGCCCTGGAGTCCAGACGCCTGCCGGGTTTGGTGGAGCTTCCTACTACCTCAATGGCATGGCTCGTCCTGGGTACGACGGTATACCCCGTGGTATGGTAACCAACGACTACAACACGCTTCAGCCTCGCGTCGGCTTTTCGTATGACTTGACTGGAGTTGGTAAGACTATTCTTCGCGGCGGCTTCGGAACCTTCTACGAGCGCTTGCAGGGCAACGACACCTATGGTCTTTCGAATGCCAACCTGCCCTATGAATACACACCAGTTGCGGGCAGCATTTACTTCAGCGCACCAACCTGCTCGTGGGAATCAACAGTAACCACGGCAGGAGGCGCGGGCTGCGGCAGTCCGACAGCGCTGCCGATTTACCCGGCCAGCTTGACCTCGCTGGCGCAAACGTACAAGGCTCCCGCCGCGGTCATGTATAGTCTCGGCGTACAACATGAATTGAGGCCGTCCGTGATTGCAGTTGTTCAGTACGTGGGCAATCTCGGGTACCATCAGAACATCGACCGCGATATCAACGATTTCCCGATTAACACACCCGACAACCTCCGGGCCCTGACGGCTTCCACTGGGTTGCCGAGCACGACTTATCCCGCAGGATCGAATGAGCTGCGCACCTACGCAGGATATGGCGAAATCAAACAGGAAGAAAACACCACCAACAACACCTACAACGGTCTGCAGGGCAGCTTGCGTCTCCAGAACAAGTGGGGTCTGAGCGGCGAACTGGACTACACGTACTCGCACGCCATCGACATAACCGATACCGATCTGTCGACGGTCTGGAACCCGTGGTACCTGAAATATCAGAAGGGGAGCACCGGTTATGACCGCCGTCAAATCTTCCAGGGAAACTACATCTACAGCCTGCCCATCTTTAACAAGAGCGGCGGACTAGCTCACTCCCTGCTGGGCGGCTGGCAGCTCGCTGGCACCTTTGTAGATGAGACGGGCACGCCTACTGATAATCCGGTTGCCTCAAATCAGCCTGCATTCAGCGGCGTGAACGAT